>ENA-ORNK01000181-ORNK01000181.1-human-gut-metagenome-genome-assembly--contig:-NODE-181-length-96212-cov-20.062377_pt1 | contig 96212 bp, 157 predicted proteins | sample MGYA00242115_ERZ509022 | MGnify/ENA primary metagenome ERZ509022 (study PRJEB26280, sample SAMEA2338690) | human gut metagenome | biome: human gut; feature: human-associated habitat; material: faeces...
TGGAACAAGGTCATCTTTAAAGTATAGCCACCTTCCAGAGGAGAATTTAATCCAGTCTAGTGCTCTGTCATAATTTCCGTCAACACCTTGAATTTCTAAGTGCTTACATAGCTTCTCTGTGAATGCTACATGAGCTAGGTCTGGACAACCATAAAACTCGCCATTTGGGGAAAGCCAACCACTATTCCATATACAATTTAAGATGTCTTCCGCAAATACTTTGTCTCCTCTAGCTTCGTCAGCATTGTTCTGAGCCAGTTTATAATCAACAAGTAGATCCATTCCATTAGAGCCTGTCATTTGCACAGTAGCCAATGCTCTATAATTTTTTGTTGAAGCTAACAAATTCAATACGTGGCGATTACTTAAATTCAAGTTATTCAACAGGTCTCTATTCACCTGTTCATAAGACAATGAACTCGTTACTGGAATATCCCACCTATCTGCCTCTTCCTCAGCCTTGAGGTCATTGTAAACCTTCTTCAGAACTTCTTCGAGTTCAATGTTATTACAACCAGTTAGTTCTACAAATGCTTTATAATCTTCATCTAGCTCCTCTATTTTCTTGTTGTAATTATTGATTAATTTCCAATAATATAAGAATCCCTCTATATCATCGAAATCGTAATTTTTAGATATACCGAAGCTGTAAGATACTACTCTGGAAATTAAATCATAATATTTATTCCTAAAATTGTCTTCTATCGCTTTGGTACTAAGATTTTCGGAAGGAGTTGAGTCTTCTAGGGATAGTCCCCCATCATCATCATAAAAACGTTGTTCACCATGTAATACAGAAAGGATTTGCTCATTCGTAATTCCTTCTATATCTTCTACTATATTTTTTATCTTACCTACTTCACAATTTTCCCACAAATTATGAAGGGTGTCATTCATCCATGCTGCAATATTCACATAAATTTATTCTATATTTTTTAGGTCTTCATCAAGTTGCATTTCTATGATGTCAAGAAATGTTTGACCTTCTCCAACTAACTCTAAGTCAAATAATACTTTGCTTTCTGTTTCTGTTAATTTTTTAGCTTCTTTCAGAACCTCAAGGACGTATGAGTAATCAAACATTATAAACTCATTGGTTCCAAAATAATACTCTTTTTCTCTATTAATGTTATTATTAACAGCTTTCTTTAATTTTTCTATTAGGCGGTCACGATACCCATCAGTAATAACTTCTATACCAAATATATTAAACTCGTCTGCCCAATCTTCATTCCAAACTACTAACCACATATTAAACTCTAGGAACTATGTCCAAATCCGTTAAATAAATATATTCATCATCTTTGGGGAAATACCCCTTAACTTCAACATTTCGACCATCTAAAGTATGAATCATAACTTCTCTATCTCTATCAAATTCTTTTAAAATTTCAATTAATTGTCCTACTAACATTCCCATTTTTGTCTAAATTAAATTTCTTCATTTTTCTACCTCAGGATACGCCCAACTACAAGATATATGATATCCTATATCTTTATCTGGAATTAGTACATCAAAACCATGTGTCGTGTTGCCATACCATTGTGTTCAAAAAGAATTATTATCTATTATCCACCCTAGTTCCTCAAAATACTTCTTCTAACATACTGTACATGTATTTGTCCACAGACAAATGTATCCGGATATTTGGATAAAAATAGCTTTCAAACTCTCCTTAGTAGCTCTAATAGAAAAAGTAAGATTATCACAAGGAAAGATACTATTTATATATTCGTAAATATATTCTCCAGCATTAAAAGGATTTCCTTCTTTCTCAATAATCTTACGTATCTCTTTTATAGCTTCATTATTCAAAGTTACCATTAGAATTTTCCTTCATTAGGTTGTAATACAGTCAAACCTAAATCTCTGTACATTTTCACACATTTGTAATTATCGTCTAATACAAATCGCACATTGTATTTAGGACTAATATTTTCTTCAAATATTTTCTGCTTGGTTGGAGCACCCTTACTATAATCTTTATATGGTCTAAAGAATATATCATCATATGGTATACTATGATCTTTTAACCAAGTCTTAGTTGCTTCCATAATATCTGGAGCCCCTTCTCTACCTGTTACAATTAGGACTTTGCAACCCTGAGAATGCATTAGCCTAACTAAATCAGCTACTGGAATGTTTTCAATATCATTTAGCATACCTTCAGCAGCACCCTCGCCCCAAAATGGTCTTTTAGATGTATTGTAACAAAGAGTAGCATCCATATCTACAATTATAGCATCCTCTTTTTCATCGCTATAAGAGCTGATTTGAGAACCCAAACTATTAACAGCTTTCATTATATCCTCGTGAATAATAATGTCTCTGTAGCGTCTCCAAGTTTCTCTAATTACCTTTTCTCCAATAGGGTTCGGTCTCATTGAATCACGAAGAATACACTCTTCAACTGGAATAAAGAAATCTTTATACTCAATTTCATATTTCCAGTCATAAGTATAATTCTCATTAAAATCCTTAACCATTTTTTCTAGCTCTGCACAAGTCTTCGGATTTAGATTCATATTGTCTACTACAATATTGTAACCCTTCTCCATACTATATGCTAAGGTAGTATCACAAATTGCAGAGACCAGCTTCTCTCTATTTGGAACCCAGTAATCTCCTAACATATTACGAACATCATCTCTATTAACTCTTATTCTGTGCTCTGGATCTTCGTGACACCACTGTTTAGCCCAAGTAGATTTACCACTCCCTTGAATCCCTCTACAAATAATTAATTTTTTAGTATCCATTCTTATTCTCTATAATAATCATAAATTTCAATACGCATATTTTCGAAGTCTACAATAAACTCGATTTTACTACAAACGTAGTCGTTGTCTAAATCTTTGTAAACTTTATTTAGAGATTCTTGTATAGATTGTAATTCACTTATGTATGTTATTTCAATATAAAGTACTCCATTATCCTCTGTACAGTAGGGAAGTAGAACTTCTCTTATACGATCTACATCTTCTTTATCATAAGTATACTGAGAAGTTTCTCCAAGTTCCCTAAAATAAGTAGATATTATTTTGAATTTCATTATTTCTGTATATTATTCTTTTATTTCTTTTTAACTCCCAATATTTCTACATCTTCTGGATCAACACAAAATCCCTTACTCTCTGCTACTAATTCTTGTATAACAGAAGTGTTGTCTATGCCCTTTAAATAAAGTCTTCCTACATCTTTAGGGATCTTTAATCTTGGAGTCGTCCAGCAGCAGTCAAACCATCCTTTAATATGATAGAATGCGTAATATGTATTGGTGTCTATATCATTTTCCATCTATTTGTTAATAATTTCGTCCATTTTGTTACTAAATAATTCAACAGCACACTTGTTGTCTTGGCTCTTTTGAGCCAGTAATTTACATATATAACATCCTTGACCTATTTTACGTCTGATCTCTAGCACATCCGAGAAACTTACCTCCCTTATTGTTGGCAACAATTCAAGAGCCTGTCTTAACTTGTTATTTGTTATAATATTATACATAGCAAAGTTCACTAGCTACATTTATTATAATTTTTAGTTTATCCTCATCAGATAGCACGTCACTTGCATCAGAAATAATCCTATCTAAAGATTCTCTAAATTCATAGATAGCGTCTTCTCTTATTTGTTTGCATACAGCATCAGAACTAGATAATATGTAATTTATGAAATCACACATTTGCCCTTCCATAAACTCATATCCTCTTTCATTGAGAATATCTCTCAAGTATTCCTCAGTTAGGTCTTCCTCTTTTATAGGAAGATCTTCGTCATTCATAGAACATACTAGATCTTCAGCTAACTCATCAAGTTCTATGTCAGTAGGAATCTTATATTCTATCATTTCTCATTGGTAGGTTTTAGCCATAAGTTAGTGTTTCTAAAAATATAGTCTCTTAGATTAGGAAGTTCTTCTAGGCATTTTAATGTACGATATGAACTATATTTAAAGCACTTAGTCAATTCTTCCCTTATTCTGTCCTCTGATACTACCAACATTTTATGATAATAATCATATTCTTCCATAGCATCCCAAACTTTCCAATGTATACTAAAGTCTTTGGTAATCATAAACCTTATACCTCTAAGAATCCTTAAAGGATCATCATCAAAAGTTTTAATAGGATCTAGTGGAGTTCTTAGTATTTTCGCCCATAAATCAGCTTTACCACCAAAGTAATCAATTATTTCTCCAGTATCAGGGTCTTTTGCCAAAGCATTGACAGTAAAATCTCTACGTGATAAATCATCATAAAGATTTCCTGGTTCAACTATTGGAGTTCTAGTGCCTGGAATATATCCTACTTCCTTACGAGCCATTACAAAATCAGCTACTCCTTGATATTTATAGCCCTCTGGAAATTTAGCTCGAATTGTATAACAGTCTGGAGTAACTAAGAAGATTTCAAATTTCTGTTCTTCCAAATAACTCTTTAATGCCTGAAACACTAACCTAGCAGGAGAGGGTTGAGACTCACGAGGATGAATACTACTATAGCACGCTTCAGTGGGCACAGCTACGTAGTCTACGTCTTTATTAATAAGACCGAGAAGTTCATCTCGAATCTTACCTCCAACTTCATAAAACTTAAACATTACTTTATTTTAAAATTTTTTCGGTATGTTTTATCATCTTAGAGATTTTTAAATCCTCAGCCATCATATACTCAGTAAATTCATCTTCTATATAGTGAGCTTCGTATAAGGCTTCAATTATTAAAGTCTCTGGAATATCGTCTAGTGTATCGAAAGTAGATTTCTCAGAACGCTTTTGATAGTCATTAACTATCTCAAGCAATTCAAAATCATCTACTTCCATTATATATTCGAGTTTGAATTTCATTTACGATTCAGATTCAATATCTACTTCGCCTCTATCCATAGCTTCATCTTCCTTTTTCAGGAATTTGAAACATTTAAGCTTGTAGACGTCAATGTTTAATGTCTCATTCCTAATAACAACTCCTTCATGAGGAACTTTGTTTACGCAATCTGGGCTGTCTAATTCCATATAGAAACGTTTATCATTAGCCAGAGATTCAATGAAGTTTTCATTCCAGTGATTAGTAACATCTAGATCGGGATATAAATCTTTTGCATATCCGTAATACAGTTGAATCACCGGTTCTAGACAATTGCGTTTACACCATTGTTGTACTTGTCTTGCTGAAAATTCAAACACACAACCATTTACATTGGTATATGTTACTCTATATACTCTGATTCCAAAATGCTTTCCATACTCAAATGTTTCGATGGACTTCGGAGGAACAAATCCATAATCATAACCTTTCTGAATGTATCCTCCAGTTGGAAGAAATCCTACGATTTCATAATATACTGTAAGACCTTTAGACAAACGAGGTTTAATAACTTCATGAGCAATGTTCCAAATATCAACTCCATAATATCCGCCCCCCACTCCAGGGCACTTAATTACAGTTCTAGAAGAACATAAGTCTCTATATTCTTCTTTATATGGTTCAGGATTTTTAGTAAACCATTCTCTGCCCACCTTTGTGAAGAAGTTTTCCTTAATAGGAATTTTTTGTAACAAGTTAGCAGAAATACCACTAGTACCATGCCATTTTGAAGTGACACTAATCAAAGAATCAGGTTTAATTACATTAGGTACTTTTCTTAGTAGAATAGTATCTACATGGAATCTAAATTGATCCTCTACTAAGTCAATGGTAGGTTTCTTGCCCTTTCTTGGTTTAGCACCTCCAGGAACTCCAGGAGTTCTTTTTGTTTCAACGATATACTTTCTACAAATTTGTTTGCCGTCAATAGTGTCAAAGTCTACTCCTATATCTTGCGTCCCTACCTCGATGTCTCCAGATATGTAACCATTTAAAGAGGATAATGGAATAAGAAAACCCTGACTCTTCTCTTTTCTAAGCATAATTGCTTTTACTCTTCCATTATCTTCGAAGAATCCTGGCGTTGCTTCTGAATCAGCATTTTTACTTGCATCCCTAAACAAGTTATTTAACTTTAAAAACTCCGAATCAATCGCACATCCCACAGGAAAATAGATATATAATCCTTCTTCTGTGTCGATTCCGACTACAATATCAAACCCGTCTACTCTGGCAACCTTTAGTCTTGTTACTTCTGGATTGCAGTGAGGTCTAAATTCACTCAATTTAACAATTTTGCAAGCGTAATTTTGATTAAATTTCTTACTTCTCGATAGATTCATTTAAAATTCTGTTTTTAATTTGTTGTAATGCTTTTTCTAATTCTTCCTTAAACTCGTCTTCTGTTATGATTTCTGCTTCTAACAATTGCATAACATCTTCACCCATCCATTCCATATCTACAAAGCAGCGAGTATGTTCTGGATCAATTTTTATTCCATATACCTCTGGATTTTGAACTCCTGTAATGTAATAAAGGCATTGATAGTCTTTTAAATATTTTCCTACCAATGCCTTTGCTAATAATTCTTCTACTAACATAATGTTTTTAATTCATCTTCTAAAGATTCATATGGTCTTGCTCCCACAATTTTTTTGTTAACCCCTGAATCACTAATTATAATAATTGTAGGAACACTTCTAATTTCCTGAGCCCACTTGTTAGGAACTTCGTAAGTACAGTCGACTTCCTCATATTCTATTTCTGGATGATTGGAAATTAACTTGTCCACTATAGGCTTCATAACCTTACAAGGGGCACAATCTTGAGTAAAAAATTTAATTATTTTCATAATATAGAAACTTCCCTATAAATTTCGTTTACTCTGTTTTGATACATTTCCTTTATATTAGCATTTTTAGATACCTTAAAGCCTCTAAAAAGCCATCTATATGGACAAGTGAATACATCTATTCTAGAAAAATTCTTGAATGTAAATGACGTATAAAAATTTACAGTAGACATTACTATTCCATTTTCAGTAAATTGTCTGGGCTTATGAATAGCTGTAATTATATCAATAAATTTTGACGACTCTTCTATGTACTTGTTGATATTATCTTTACACGATTCATATAACCTAGACAATTCTGATTCATTAGTATCTACATACTCAAAGAATATATTATCCAAAATGTAATTTAAACTGTCTAATTGAGTTAATTGTATGTTAGGAGATAGTATATAAACTTCTGATAATACTATAACTATAACCTCGTCATTATGAAATAGTACTGATGCGTAACTATCCTCAATTCGTGCTTTAAGTTCTTTGGAAAACTTCGCTGTTATAATATAGTCTTTTGTCCATTCCTCTGTATCATCTATTTTGAATTGTGCATACTCTGGCTGTATAACAGATAATGTACAATCATCTGGAAGAAGCAGTTCTTCTTCACTATAACTTCCTCCAAAATTATATTTTCTGAATTTGACTGTCATAAATAAACCAACGTTCGTTCATAATATCCTCTAAACTAAACGAAGATACCTCTTCCATATAGGCATATTCTCCATCGCAGCTAAAAAACTCTGTTCCGCAAGTATATTCGTAATTGGTAAGATAAATGGTTCCATCTTCCTGTTCAAATCTGAACCAATTGTTATACAGTTCATTAGTTACTGGAATCCCTTGTTTAAGAAATTCCAGAGCTTGACCAAAGTCGAAGTATTTGCCAACTAAACTATTTTCCATATTATAAATTTTTGTTGAGTGTTTCTAAAGTTTTACTGTCATAGTCTTTAAAGATTTCAAACAGCTTTTCAAATAAAGTATCGTGCATATATTCCTGTTCATCAGATTTTAAGCAGGAATCAGTAGCAGTAACAATGTATTCAGCTAATTTATTAGACACGTTAATGGCATTTTTTATTTTACTCATAATCTCTAATACATTTTAATACTGGTTGAGTTGGAATACCTTCATCAGAAAAACTAAAATACTTCACAGTAGCCATTTTTCCTACTATTTCTTTCATTCTTTCTAGATATTCATATTTTAGCTCTCTTGGTCCGATTGGTTTAGCTTCAAATCTTTTACCGTCTTCCGTCACACAAACAAATACCATGTCTTCAGGTCTAAGTCCCTCGGAAAAACCAACAATTTCAAATTCTCCGTCCTGATATTCCTTAACCTTAACCATGTCATTTGTTCGTTTATTAACTCCATATTTTTTGTCTGGACGACGAATAACTGCACCTTCAAAACCTTCTTTGACATAAGAATCATGAGATTTCTTTATCTGAACCCACCCTTCTACTTTAACGTGAGGAACCATCTGCACTTGAAGACTTCCATCTTCAAATGTTTTATTAGGATCAAAATCAAGTTGGAGTTCTTCTTTTATATGGTCAAGAATTTCTAAACGCTCTTCAAATGTTTTAGAAGTATCTACTATATCGTAGATATAATATTGCAATTCGTCGCATTTATCGGTTTCTTTTTTCAATCTTGCTAGCCCACTTAATGCCTGCAATGAATAGCCATGAATATACAATTCACCATCTAAAATAAGAGATGGATTATCCAACATAAATTTCTTAAGTTCTGGGTTACAAGTTATGTGATAAGTTGAGGCATCGTAGTTTTTCCCTCCTCTTGACGAAGTATGAATTTCTCCATCTTTTACAAACATTAAACACCGCACTCCGTCAATTTTTCTGCTAGCATACCACCACTGTTTTTCCAGTACAGAAGTAGCTACATCATGAAAGTCTTTTGCTAGCATAGGTTTTAAGTTACCTTCTGAATCAGTAGTTTCTTCTGGTAATAATGCATCAAGTTCTTCCTTAGTATATAAATCTATAGACTTAGATAACTTTTTATATCCTTTGTCCATATATTTATTTACTCTAGAATCGTATTCTAATTTAGCTTGTTCTGATACAGTTCTTCTAGCTTTTCCAATTCCCTTACCTTTGTCCACAAGAATAATAGGCTGGGTTGTGATCTTTCCTCCATATTGACTAGTAAATCTTCTAATTACATATCCATTTAAATCTTTATCCCAATCATAGGATATGTTAACTACTCTTATTTTTCCCTTACTGTCCTTAGAAACTAAATAGTCCTGTGTCATTTACCAAGATGTGTAAAATACTATGTCTTCATTATCTTTTAACTTGTAAAACTCTGGCAGTACATATTCTTTCATATTTCTTATAATATCTTCGAGGTCGTCGAAATAATATTCATCATATGCCGTACTTCCAAAGAAAAAGCCACCAGTATTAGGCATTCTATCTGGAGCTAATTCAGGGTTTAACAAAACTTCGTCACATCTCTCTATTAGATCATTTACCATCTCTTTAGTAATCACTATAGCTAAATCATTTCTATCAAACCCATATTGGTCTTCAAAAAATGCTACTAAGCAATTAACCTTTCTGAAATAAGCCAATTCTTTTTCGTGATACTCACTCTTATTTTCAGAAGAGCGTTTTCTTTTAAGAAAGTATATATCCAATCCCATAATCCTTATGAAACTCCAGTATGTCCAAAGCCGCCATTCCGACCTGTTTTTCCCAAATCATCTTTACTTTCAACAGGAACCCATTCTATTTGAGGAACTTCTTTTAATACAATCTGAGCAATTCTTTCTCCGTCTTCAATCCATAACGGTTCAAGCCCTTCGTTTACCAATATAACTCCAATTTCTCCTCTATAATCAGCATCAATTGTACCTGGAGAGTTTATTACCGATGCTCCGTACTTTAAAGCTAATCCACTTCTAGGTCTTACCTGAGCTTCGTAACCTTCTGGCAAAGCTATAAATAAACCGGTAGGAATAAGTGCTCTGGAACCAACTCCTAACTTCAGCATAGCTGGATGATCGTGTTCCATATCTTCTACCTCAGCTTCGAAAATAAATTCTCCTTCTCCCTTTACATTTATAGGATTTGTTGGAGTAACTCTGGAAAAGTCTGCTCTAATATCCATTCCAGCAGACAATAAAGTTTCGTAGGCTGGAAGTTTATTGCCAGATACGTTATAGATTTGAACTGGTATTTTTTTCATGTTGTTATTGTATTAAGTAATTATTTTTGAAATCATCTGCATTTAATACTTTTAACAATCTATTGTTTTCATCGAATACTAAATAATCTCCATAATTGACATTTTGCCAACCGTGTCTCTTAGTATTAACAAGAGCCTGACCCATGTGCTCGTCCATATGATCTGCTCCTATTAATTTTTGAATTTCCATATAACTATGAGGACCAAATTGAATAGCTCCTCTAGTTACTGGTCTGGGTGTACATTTAATCATATATCTTATATTCTATTCCATTAACATTTGTAATAACTTCCTTGTCTAAGTCCAAAACGAAGGGTCTTCTAACATCCAAACAAGCTAGAGAATTAGTAATATAAGGAAACTCTTGCATTTGAGTATGACCTATAATATGGTAATAACCATCTAAAAGAGAATGTGTCATAGACTCTCTAACATCTGCCCATACAAGACTTCCAACTTCATTATATCCTCCTCGATAATAGCTTATGTCTTCTAAGAACCTCAATTTGTTCCCATTCCAGAAAGAGATTTTCTCATTTAAGAAGTCTTCTAGTTCTAAGCTATTATTTTCTAGCCATTCAGTGTATATTCCAGCATGAGAAAATAGAAACTTATCCTTTAGCAAATAAGCAGTTTTAAATAGCTCATAATTACTATTATATAAACTGTTCATTTCTGTACGTCTAGATTTATTTAGACGACTACAGTCCATAAACTCTAGCCAGATATAATGACAATCATGATTACCGATAAGCAACTCAACTTTGTCACCATATTGTTTTTTAAATTCTAGGATTTCTTTAAAGTTTTCTACAGATTCATCAAATGAAATATTCTCATGAGGGTACGGATCTAAATAATCTCCTAAAAAGATTATTTTATCAAATTCATCCACGTGTTTTACTGCATACTTCCAGAACGTTCTTCCATGAATATCTGGTAGTATTAATACTTTACTCATGGTTTTTTAATGTTATTACTTTAGTACTTTCAAAGAAATATTCTTCAATCCAATCCTCTCTATATTCTCCAATTCTTTGAGTTTCTGGAGATGTTATACACGTTCCAGTTTTATAACTAGTAAATAATACTATCGTCCCATCGTTATGCTCTTTTAAACACGGATAAGGATTTTTCTTCTTTTTACTTTCTTTAATTTCTATCTCTATCATTTAAATAATTATTTATGTTTATAAATGTACATTCTGCTGCTTCTGAATAAAATGCCTTTACAATATCTTTGTTATCATTATATAAAGCACAAAAAGGTGTGAGTTTAGCTCCACAGGAGCCCATTACTTTAAAGGCGTCCTTTCTCTCCTTGAAATGATTGTAGTCATATCCAATACAAGTTACCTCCTCGTGCAAAGTTTTTAACTGCTCAAAAACGCTTTTCTGAGTATTGTCAGAGTAAATAAATTTTAATATCATACTAATAAATAAACGTCTCCTTTAGTTCTAGAAATAGACACGTATTGTAATTGCCTTAATACTTTTGTATCTGGACATGCATTAATATTGGCAATATCTACAAACACTGTATTAAACGAGGAACCTTGCGATTTGTGTACGGTAAGAGCATAACCATAGTCAAAAGTTTTTTTCTTAATCACTCTATTATCGCAAAATAAATCGAAAGTAGTAGCAAAACTTCCCATCAAGGTATAATACTTACTCCACATTAAGGAAGCTGACTTACCCGATTTTTTCAGCATAACTGCGTGTTGTCTCGTTTGTTCTAATAGTTTCGCTAAGTTATCCAAATTATCTGGATCATTATACTTAGATAACACAAATACTTTATTTACATTTTTGTATACGGTATCATATAAATCCAAGGTAAATCCAACTAAGGGTTTATTGAAGTATAGAAGCACCTTATTCTCCATAACTGGATTGTTTCTGATAATATAATCCAAGGAGTTGTAGAATTGAGCAGACTCATACTGAAAGTTATCATATCCAGTTATTATTTCTCCTATATTAAACTCATTCTTAGATTCTTCCCCAAATATTAATTTCCTAGAAGCCATGTTAAGAGCTTTAACTCTCGCATTAGTAAATGCCAAGATTTTAGCATTCAACACATTACCGGTAGATACTGTTTCTTTCAAAATATTTCTGGAAGATCTCATAAAATCCATAGCATTATTGAATGTGTATATAGAATCCTCTCTACCTTTACATGGTTCGAAATGACTAAGTGGATGTTCCCTAAGCTCAGCTAATATATCTAACACTGGAGAATCTTCTTTCTGTCTATATATTTTAGTCAAAAGTATTTTATTGTCCAGTGAAAAGACTTTGGATAATTTATCACTTTTAACAGGTTGAAGTTGCTTTTCATCCCCTACCCATACAACTTTAGACTCACTTCTTTTAGCACAGTCTATGATAAATTCAAATAAATCATCGTTTATCATAGATGCCTCATCTATAATAATAACTCCCCTATACGGTATTTGATTAGGGTGGTTAGAATCAGAATTAGAGAAAAAATCTAACTCTCTAAAATCTAATTCAAATATATCAAGATTAGGCTGTAACGATAACAGCTGATGTACTGTAAAAGCACCTTGTCCAGTTAATGCTTCAAGTACTAATTTAGCTTTATGAGTAGGAGCTGCTAGGATATAGGAGATGTTTTCATCATCTAAATAATCCAAATATTCTATAACTAAAGAGGTTTTACCAGTACCAGCACTACCAGACAGCGTAATTGTAGTTTGATTACTTTTTGTAAAATCCTCCAAAAGCTCTAACGCTTGTAATTGTTCTTCCCCAAAGTTTACTTTTTGAACTTTAGGCTTTAGATTGAAGTCAAACATTTTCCCAAAATCTATTAGTTACATCTACCATTTTGCCATCAACAATTTTATAAAGTCTTTGGTTGGTATTAGGACTCTTTAAACCTCCTAATTCCTCAATGTAGGGACCTAGCTTAATAAAATCAAAGTTTTCCAAATCAATAGCCGAAGATAATTCTTGTCTGCCTGAATACCAAGCCACTTTAACATAGTTTAATACTAAGTCATTTTTTATATATTCAGCAAGAAGATTAACAGCTGTTGGATCACTATCTCCTCCCATAAAGGACACACAAGTAATACCCCTGTTATTTTCTATAAGTTCTCTTAACACCATTCCAACCAGGGGTTTTCCGATATCCTCAGCCAAGTAAGAGCTGTGACAGCCCTTACAATGACACGGACAATTGGATATATTTATTGCTAAGGTAGTTTCATCAGGAATCTCTTGAAAGACTATTTCTGTATTTACATACTTAAGCATAATTATTCTTTATTTTCTTTATAATAAAATCGTTTACTAGCTTCTACTTGTCTAGCCTCTGAAAAATTGGAAACTCTTTTTAAATAGCCAATTACTCTAGTTGCATAATCAATATTCTTGCTCCCGCAGATAGGGCATTCCTTTAAATAACGTTTGTCGATATGTCCACATTCGTTACAAATGGTATTAGGAATATTAAAAGTAAAATAATTAGTTCCATTGCTAGCCGCCACTTTCAGTAAATTACGATACTGAGCCTTACTTAAATGTTCTTCTAAGTTCATATGTAATGCAGAACCACCATCTAAATTTTTAACATAGTCATACCCATGCAATTTAAATTTATCAAGAACATTCAAAGTAGTATCTTCTACCTTGTAGTAATAAGAGTTATAACAATCTCTTGGAACTGCATATCCCTGCTCTTTATCCCATCTAGCATGTTTAACGCCTAGACCTTCAGCAGGAACAAATTCAGTATTGAACATTAGTTCTTTAGTTCTAGCTTTTTTGTTTTCGGTTGCTATTACGTTTAATAGAGACTGAATAAATTCTTTATATGTAGGATTATCACTAATTTCAATTCCTAAAAATTCAGCAGCCTCAACTACCCCATTAATACCAACAGTTAGATACTGTTTTTCCAGAGAAATAAATCCTGCACTATATACTGGCAATAATCCTCCAGCCATGTATTCTTTAAGCAATTCATTGTATGCTCTTTGATACTTATGAACCTTTTTAACTTGTTCTCTAAGATAGTTTAATACATTCAAGTTCCTATTGACTGCATCCTGTACAAGTCTATTAATATTTAAAGTCATTACTGATTTAGAACCAGTGGCGATACCTCCAGCACCCAATGAGTAACTAAATTGATTTTCAGTAACTTCATTTCTTAATCGGCAACAACTTGATAAACTATCAGCTGAATCAGACATATAAGTAAAGAGTGTCCTTCCGCATACATTTCTGCAGTAAAATCAGCATATTCCTTGTCTATCACATCCTCTCCGTCAGTTAACAAAGCCATAGTTTCAACGGGGAATGTTAATATAGTTTTGGTTCTCTCTTTATTAAACCATTTCATAAATTTCTTCTGAAGCCAATTAAGAGAATCCCATTTAGGCTGTGTCCCATCTGGAAAATAAAACTCTCCAAACATCCCATCAAAATAATTCTTATCAAAGTAACTTATATTCCAAAATATACTTTGGAATCCGCGTGCAGCAGCAGGTTGATTCATAGAGTATACAATTTGCTGGAATTTCTGCTCAATTACTTTTTCAATAGACCTACCTTTTACATCTGGATTGTTTGCTTGTACAGACCCATTTAAGTCTCCATAATATTGAACACACATATCGGCATGTTTATAATAATCATCTCCCCACTCTTTACGGGCAAAATAATCGAAATACATTAGAAACTCTCCAGTTGCTAATGCTCCTGCGAATTGAGAACTAATTGCAAAACATAAGTTAATGAATATACCACAGAACGAATCAAGATTTTGAGGTTTAGCAGACAATCCTCCAAGGTCTTGTAAACCATTTAAAAGGAATGGATACATTGTAATTGCAACGCAGTATGGCATAATACTTGTTTCGTCATGCTTATATAACTCATGTGATTCCAACTGTCTAATATATTCTTTAGCCAAGTCTTCTCCGTAGAGTTCTCTAATTTTACTAACAAGTCTTGCTCTATTTAATTTTATAATGTCTCCTTTGTATAGTTCTGCCGTTAAAGTTGCTACATTTTTTTCTGTAACATTCGCATTTGGATCAAATTTACTTCCAGTTGCAGCATTACTTGCATTAGTATAATCTTGAATGAATTTTACTTTTTGGTCTAGTACTCTATTTTCTGTCTGCTTGTTTCTGTAAAGTATAAATGCCTTAGCCACATTACAATAGTCCAAAGTCATTAAGGCATACTCTATCTGATCCTGAATCTCTTCTACGCCAGTAATACTGTTAAAGGATAATTCATCTCTAATTTCATCTAAAGTAGCTTGGTTAATAGGCTCATTAACAGCATTAAATGCCTTTACAATGGCTTTCTCGACTTTCTTCCAGTCAAAATTTTCTACACTTTTGTTTCTTTTAATAACTAACATAATTTCTACCTAAATAAGTTATATAATTTTCAATTTATTATATCTTTTATAGTTTCGCAACCATAAAGTTCTACAAAGATAATAAACTTTTTTGAAAATTACAAACTCATTTAGTACTTTCAAGATTTTAGGACAAGTAATTGCTTATCTTTCTTAAATTACTGATATCAAAGTCTATAAGATTTAATATTAACTAAAATTCTAATATACTTTTCAGTAATAGGGTTTTTTCTGCCTTATTCATAATGTCTTTATCCTTGTTACAAATCTGATCAGTAAAAGAGTTATATACGGTGAACATAGAAACTGGAGTATTCTCTTCTACAAAGTAGTCAGACTCTTCATTTATGAATAAGTTTTTATATGCGTCTATAATAAGGGAAGTTGCCAATTTTACTTTACCAAACCCATTGTCGTAAGACTTAAGAATAGAATTATTTATCCATCTTCCCAATTCTCTTTCAACGGACTGTTTGTCTCTTACAAATTCCGTGTTATCCAGCCTTTCCAAATAGGCTTTCATTTCGCAAGTATTCTCCATTATTCGTTTGATTGGAGAAAAGTCAATCGGACGTTCTGGTTCTAGTTCTTGAACATTTAATTCTTCTGGCTGAAATATGCATAAATTAAGACAAGCCATATTAAGTCCACCTCTGTAAATTTTTACGATAGGCTTTCTCACGTCCAATCCATATACCACTCCTACTACCTCCTGGTGATTATTAAAGGCAAATTCTCCCGGAAGAACTGCTTGAATCCATAATCTATTGAAAGTAATATCATCCATATCAATTTCTCCGGTTTTGGTTTTGGTAATCTGATCTGGAAGTATAGCATTTACTCTGAAATCATTTGTAAATTTGGACATCCTTTCTATAAATGGTTCCAAGTATGCTTTAGTTTCAAAGTAATCCTTATTTTTAATTCTAGTCGCTTTTCCTTTTAAAGCTTCTTCTAAAGTTAGTTCCATAAATAATAATAATCGTTATACATAGTTAATTGTGATACACTTATAGCTTCTACAACATTAGGAGTTAGTATCCACTCTATACTTTCATAATCTGAATTGGATAAAGACAACTTAAATAATTCCTTAACAGCTTCTCTCTCATCTTCATATACTCCGAGAAAATTATCTATTGCTTCCTCCTTGATAGTATCTATATCATCTATCAAGTCATATCCTCTAGCTTCGGCATAATACGCTATTATCTTTTGTTCATTGCTATGATAAGTATTCCAGGATTTAAAAAACTCATAAATAAAATAATGCTCATCTGAGAAAACTACAACATCTAAACCTTCTATTTCAAGAGTTTCAATTTCCGGTATAGCGCTTTCAAATGATTCAAGATCTCCAAAACTATGAAGATCTTGACCATTGACTAGTATATCATAATTCATTTTAGTTCTACAGTTCCATTCATCAATATATCATCTGAGATTATATGATAATTTACATGAGCTGGAGTATTGCCCCAACCATACATACAATATTCAGAAGAACCAAAGAAAGATCCCACTTTCCAGTATTTGAACTTTTTACCTCTACTCATTGCTTCGTTATGTAAATCACCACTTACAACATTGATATTAGGTTTCAAACCATCTAAAGAGTCAATATACTGATTAATTTTTAATTCAGTATTATCATCCAAGTTGATTTTGAATCCATTTCTCATAAATTGCTCATCCTTACCATGACAGATCAGATATGAATATTCTCCAACGTCATATCTAACATAAAATTTACTTTCTACATATGTTTCAATTTGAGGATAGTTAAGTTTTAAAGTTGCTGCAGCTAATTGTGCGGCTGCATATCCAAATGCTCCATCATGATTTCCACAAGGAACTGATATATATGAATACTCAGAAGCCATTCCATTAGCAATCATATTATCAAATAAATACTTGATTGCCCCTACGTAATTATTAAGTTGCTCGAAATTATTCATATTCTGAGGAATGAAGTGGTCTCTTCTTGCAGTTTGGTTATCCATTCCATCCAGAGCATCTCCGACATTAACTACGACTATTCTTTTACATGGGCTAAATTTGGAAAAATAAGCAATAATTTGATCCATTCTACTATACACTACACTCATATCATAGTGATTGTCAAATAAAGCCTGGTCATTAACTTTGGCTCCAATATGCATATCCGCTAGAAAAATCATAATGGTCTTACCATCAGAAACTACTTTAGGAAAATGCTTTATAATCGTCGAGTTTTTTCCAGTAAATTTTGTAAGAATTTCTTCAAATTGTCCATTAAAGTTCTTAAGGCGATTGATTTCCGAAGCCATTTTGTTGATGGTGTTCTTGAAATCTCTCTCCTGCCTAGAATCAGCATATTTGAATGCAGCTCTCTCCTTCAGATTCATTCTATACTGAGCCTTTTCTTCCTCTGTATATTCTTCACAAATATGAGGCGGGAACCAAGCACTGTCTTTAGTTAGTTTAAATGCTCTGAATATCTTTTTAACCTCTGGTAATGTATACCGAGGAAATTCATTGGCTACATTTCTAGCGGTAATATTTCCACCGTAATAAGTATATAAACCAAAGATTAATTCTGCATCACTTCTGGATAATGTAGTGATAAAATCTGCTTTGTCTCTGACTTTTACTTGAACTTCATAACCTGTAATTTTATTAGTTGATAGGCTTCTGATATAAGTTACATGAGTAGTTCCATCAAACTCGTCAGGTTCAGTATTTTCTTCGATCACTTTTTCAGAAACGGAACCATCTAAAGAGAATAGGTCGGCTTCCTGAAATTTGGATTTAGGTTTTCTTTTTCCAGAAAGTTCGTTGTACAACGATATAACTTTTTCAGCCTCTTCTTTGTACTCTCCTTCCGATTCAATCACTTTCTTTATTCGGATACTATATCCAGATCTAGCTTTCCCTATTTTTGTACAATATTCTGAAATAGTTAAGCCACTTTCTTTGATTGATTCTAGTTCTTTTCTGAGTTTAATGATTGTAGATAATTTCATTTTAAATTGTTTAATATTACAAGGAGTTTACTCTCCAGTTTAATTAATGTTACTTTTTTATCTATATAAAAAATAAGGGGAACTACCTTATTCAGATAATTCCCCTATTTTAACAGTTTTTCTAAATCTATTTTAACTTTTTCAAAAGGAGTTCTATAACTTATAATATGTAATTTAATATTCTTAGCATATAATAAATCTTTTACTTCAGAATCCCTTTGTTTTTGTTTAATAAAGTTTTCTTCTGTTTTGTGAAAATATGAGAAAACTTGTAATGTTGCTCTCCATTATACTCTATTGCTAAATTGTATTCAGGTAGGTAAAAGTCAATATTATAATGTCTTTTATCAGTTTTAATACAATATTGTCATATATAATTTATTCCAAGTTCGTTTAGGACATTTTTAACGTACTCTTCACCTTTAGAAAGATGATTACAATAAGGACATCCATGTCCTTGCAAATGAGAATGTGGAGTTTGTCAAAATTCACCATGAATAGGACAAATTATACAAACTTTACTATCAGTAGTTTCATATTCTACTGCATCATAACTGTAAGTAGTTCCGTGAATACTTTTAGCTTTTTCAACAAATTCTTCAGTTGTTAATATTTTATTAGCATTTTTCTTAATATTTCCACATTTAGGGCAACCATTTTCACTTGTATGATAATAAGGAACTTGTTGAAATTCTCCGTGGATGGGACAAATTATAGTAACTGGAGTATAGCAGTCTATATATCTAACCTTACTATAATTATAAAAGTCTCCATGTCTTTTTATAGCTTTAATTATTCAGGAATCTTTAGTATCCCTGTTAGATTTTCCTCTTGCCTCCTTACCACATTCAGTACATCCATGAGCACTACGAAGATGATTCCCGACCTCTTGCATAAACACTCCATGTATAGGGCATATTAAAACTACCTTTGATTTAGAATTTTTAATTTTTCCTACCTCTCTATAATCAAATTTGTATCCAAATTTTTGTACAGATTTTCATATAAATTCATACCTATCCATAGAAATTTTACAAAATAAAAAAAGTCTCCTCATAATATAATAAGGAGACTTTATTAAAGTTTAATACTCGACTTTTAGTCTTCGGGGGGGGGTTAGTTACGTTCGATTCCGAAGAAAATAAAATACCCTTCTTTTGCACTCTTAGAAGGACAATACTTCATTGTAAATGCTTTCTTTTCACCTTCAACTACTTCCTTAGTATAAATACAAGTAAGTTTTCCTTTGTATTCACCCTTAGTGTACAGCTCCTTAGCTAATTCTTTAGCCTTGGCTTTGTTTTCCTGAGTTTTAGCCAAAATCTTACCTGTTTCATCGTCGATGATTAGATAAGTAGTTTTGTACCTACGTTTTCCAAGTTCGTTTACAATGTCGTTCATTTCCCACGGACGTTCTCTGGTATCAGCTTTACCAGCTTCGTAAACGATTACACATCCTAGACCCTGTTTATTTTTGGTCTTGTCTGCCAAATAATTTGCACAAAATTCTTTAAATTCTTTCGTGTTCTGCATTGGACTACCTGCGTTCTTCCATGCTTGAGTTGCGTTTGCAAATTTTTCAAAGTTTGCCTTTTCAGCTAAAATTTCTTCTGCTTCTTTTAAAGTGAAAGCGTTTACATCGACACGTTTAAAGTTCAAATTGATTTCCATAAATAAAAAATTTTAAGTCATTAGTTCATATTTATCATCTCATTGTTTGATGCTACAAAGATACTACTTTTTCCGTAGCCATCAAAACATATAAGTGTTAATTTTTGTGAACACTTTATGTACTCCCTCTTCTCACTGAGAAAGTGATACAAAGGTACTACAATTTTTTGTATCCTCCAAACACTTATGAAAAAATCTTTTTAAAATTTCTTATCTATTTTCTTGATATTTTCATCTAATGTATATTTAAAACGGCAGCCATTTTTCAAGTATTTCGTTGATTTTCTCAACCATCTCTTTAGCCGTTTTCAATCCACAGGTATTGAATTTTGTGCTTCCTTTAAGGAAATCCTCGCAGACTATAGATAATCCAAATAAATAATCATCTGTAAGTTGCAAGCCTCCCTTAGAGATAATTTTCCGAATCACTTCATAACAAGTAATATCCGGATTTTTATTTTTCTGAGCAGTAGTAAGAGCGCATATTAGAGAAATTAATGCAAATTTGTTGTCTATTTCTCCTGCTATTCCACCCAAACTAAACCACTTCAGATATATATTTTGCAGGTCTTTATATGACGGAGTGCCAGCCAATAAAACTCCAACATCTGTTTTAGTTTCCATATAATTCTAAATGTGCTACTCTTTTTAATAAATCAGAAAATTCTTGCACTCCTTTTTGTATATGAGAGTTAGTAACTTTGTAAATTCCACAATTACAAGGAGGAATGGATGATACCAATAACATATTACACTTAAATGTAAGGTCAGGAATTTTATAAATAGCCTTATTAGCCAAATGTAGTAACCAGCCATACATACCCATTTGTCTATAATAATGATACTTATAGAAACTAGCTTTACCAAAATCTTCCACTAAATGACCTGTGGTCTTTAAGTCGTTCAGTGTAATAGTTCCAGTTTCCCAATCTAAGGTATAATTATCCAGTTTACCTTTAAGATGGAGGACAACTTCTTCTTTAGATGGTGTAACACACTTCACATCTAACAAAATAGTAGCTTCGTTACAGCTAGTAGGTTTTGACATTAACCCTTTAGGATTCAACAATTCCTGGATACCCTCGTGGTTTTTTATATTAGTTAAACAACTTTTTAATTTGTCTCTAGATTTCACATCTAGATAAATTGCTCCATTGTGGTCATTATTATTTTCATAGCTAAGTCTTTGTTCAAAGTAAGGTAATATTTTTTGTATAAGAGCATTATACTTATCCCTATCCATTTTCCCTTTATAATAACTAATTTTATCAGATGCTTTCACAACATCTGTAAACTCCACTAAACCTTTCTTCTTATAAGTAGTAAATAATTCATCAGCCATAAAACCAGCTTTAGCAGTTGGTCTATCTACTGATTCTACTAATTTGAAGGATTCTGGCTGTAACACTAACTCGTGGACAGCTGAACCAAAGTAAAATGCATCACTCGCTGTAAACGGCAGTCCCTGAAGATATAATTCTGGACTTCCTCCCTCTTTTGGATTAATTAGCTTAAGTTTGGAGTTACTTATGTATTCCTTATATTTTTCTCCAAAATATTCTTCGTCACTAATGTCTAATATTTGTAAGGATTCAAGTATTGGAATTATCTGAATCTCATTATGCTGACACTGGCTCACCGATTTGAAGATTTAAAGTGAATTTATATTCATTATCTTCATAATCGCTAATAACCATAATACCCTTTTCGTAATCCATTACAATGCAATCAACTTCGCAACCAGCTGCAAATTTTCCAATGGGGATTTTTAAATTACAGTTGTAGAAACAGAAAACTAAGGTATCTATTAGATCCCAATCTTTCCAATCAAATAAAGTTTTCTCCATTAAATTCTAATAAAATGTTATACGCGTCGCAAATCTCATATATGTCCAAACTGAAGATTCTGTACTGTGGTCCGAACCATCTATTATGTGGTCTATCTATAAGTAAAGCCGGCATACCAGAATCTATGCATTTAAGTACATTAGATACCGAATCATCAATCAAAACATCACATCTACCTTTAATCATAACAGCCTTATTTCCACCCTGATATATCATTTGATAGATAGGTTTATTGGGAAATCCATTCTTTACTAACCATTCTCTACTCCAAGCTTTTGGATTAATTCTCTTAGTACAGTACAATTCTGGCTCAAAGTTAATACTATCTATCTTGGGTAAACTAAGCCAAAATTCTTTGTTAGTTTTCAGCTTACAAACGTTCTTAGTAATGTTTTTATCTTCCATTACTCTAGGGTTTTTATCAGCTTTGAAAAAGGTTTTGTAATGCCCATAAAAATCTCCTAAGGTGTCGTCAATATCTAATCCTATTCTTAACTTATTCATTAAACTTCGTCAATATCAGTTAGTAACCCAATTACATAGCCATACTCTTTCATGGCTTCCTGAAATTCAAAATGATTCTCACAGACTGTATCTAGTTCATAGACCTCAGACAACTTTTCATAAGCGTCCTCTAGACTACGAGCTTTAACAGTACCAATAGAACATTCATCACTTTCAGAATCATATATTGGATAAAGGTACGTGTTTACCATTCTTCGTAAGTTACAAAATCATCAAATGATTCTACCACTTCCATTATCTCAGTAGGAAGATTGTTTTTTGCCGCATCAACTAAATACTCTGGAATGAACCAATAGTCTGCAAATGCAATACTGCCAGCCATTGCTGCTATGGTATCAGTGTCTCCTCCAAGCCATATAGCTTTTCTTATGCAATCCTCATAGCTGTTTGACTCTAGATAACACTTTATAGCTTGTGGTACAGATCCTTGACACGTACAGTCGAACGTATAATCCTTTCTTAACTCAGAAATGGGAGTATTGAAATCAAATTCAGGATAGTAATCCAAAGCTACTTTTAGTACTTCTGACTTGGCATCACTACTGCTATTGTTATTAGCGGTCCAAATACAGTCAGCTATAGCTTGAGCTCCTTTAATACCTTCTGGATGACTGTGAGTAGGTAATGTAGAAAGCTTAGCTAATTCCAGAGTTTTCTCTCTATATATAGACCATCCACATGAACTTACTCTCATTCCAGAACCGTTACCATAACTATATATTTCAGGTCTGTCTAACTCAGCAGACATAAACCACTTGTAAAACATTTTACCATATCCAGCTCCTGGATAACGTCGGCACCATGTAATAAGAGACTCCTTGAAATTAGGAAATTTTGCATTGCTTTTAATAAGTGCATCCGCGATGGCAATAGTACATACCGTATCATCAGTAAATCGTGATTCTGGAGTTATTAAGTCAAAATCATTGAGATTTTCAACTCTACTTCTCATAAATTCATAAGGCTTACCACACATATCTCCAATGATAGCCCCTAACAAAACATTTCTCATTAATTATATTCTATAACGTTAAAATTTGAGTCTACTAAATTTAACTCTTCTTCCGTATTTACAGTCACAAACAAACATTCTTTTAATTCAGATAATAAAGAATCATATCCCAAAGAAAATACCTCAGGTGTACACAAACCTAACTTTTTCTTCTTGACAGAAGAAAGCCATTTAGAGTATCGTTCTTCAAATGTAAGAGCTACCACTCCGAATTTAGATAACTTGGATATATCATCTTTAAATGGTCTAATTACTAATTCCATAAACAAAAATAGCTTACCTACTTTATTGTAGATAAGCCTTTAAAAATTTTTAATTTATAAGTAAGCAATATATCCTTCTAGTTTACTATTAACTACAGTTGCAGCAGTCATTTTATCATTAGCGATCCCATAATACTCTGAAGCTTCTACTATAGTATCAAATGTGTTTATTATATTGCCAGAAGGATCACATATCTTAACTCTCTTATTAAACTTGGCGTTTCTGGAATTTCCTTTATAGTCTACCCATCGTAAATTACTCACACAATTATTGGTTCTGTCTTTATCTATGTGATCTACTATTGGTAAATTATCTGGATTTTCTAAGAAAGTTAAGGCTACTAATCTATATACAGGTTTATTGTATTTTTTATTATTTGTATATAGACTAACACGATAATATCCATCTTTGTCTAAAGATAGTTTAAGCATTTTCTTAGTTCTAGTATTCCTCACTAAACCAGTATCAGATACTTCATAGTTATTAAATATTGCACAAGTTTTTCAATTCTCCATTTTCATTTGCTATTTTAAGAAATGCATAAAATAAATTTATTGGCAAAATCGCGACAGTGCCAGGACTGTTAGCTCCTCCTTCTGCAGATTTTTTCCATACAATAGTAAACGGCTTGGACTTGTCTCCACACTCTTCTCTAATTTTAAAATAGTTTGGAGTGTTTTGATAATGCTTACATTGAATGTTAACAGGAAGTTTCCCTTCAGTGTCAATAATATCAATTTTGTTATTATCAACTCTTTTGGATTCTCCTCTAGCTGTAACACATCCAGTGAATCCTATCTCCTTTAAATCCTTCACCACCTGATATTCTAATGCACTACCTTTAGATTTAGATTTCTTAGCCTGATAGCTTCTCTTAGTGTGCTCGTCTAACCACTCAAAAGCAGTTTTATCTTTTCCCACACATCCAGGTCTATTGCATCTTATCTTTATAGTCGCCACGGTTAATCTAGTAGATTCTGCAGCCTCTTCTATCGAGTTAAATTCTTGCACACTTCCATCTTTGAAGGTTGCCTTGCAAGATGTATTCAATTCTTTCTTTTTAGTCATTTATGTTCAAAATTCGTTTAGCTTTGCTGATTAATTTTTTAGTGTTCTCTTCTCCATATTTTTTGCGAAAATCACTTATATCTTTTGCGTATTTTCTGGGGATCCAAACACAGTTAATATCTTTAAAACTTTTACGAATTTTGTTCATATTGCTTATTCCAGCTAAATCATTATCATACAGAAGAACTATATGCTTAAATCTTTTCTTGACTTTTTCATACTGTTCCTCTGATAAAAATAATGTTTCTGAATTTGGGGCTATTGCCGTTATACCAAAACTCGCTAGAGTCATTACATCTTTCATACTTTTAGTGATTACTAACAAATCACCAGTTTTTGGAAGTTGTCTGGCTCCTTGAATCATTTTTGACGTCCAATTAGATAAGAATCTGAAATGTTTTCTCATAGGGAAATATATCCTGAAATAGTCTACTCCGTCTATATTACCTCTATAATAGGCAAAAATGAAGTCTGTTTCTGATGAAGAGGTCAAATATGAACCATTTAAAAAAACATTTTTGCACGAATAAACGTTATATTTTTTCAATAGTTCTTGAGTAATTCCAAATGAAGCCCACCACTCCAATTCTTGCTCAGAGAATGGTTTAACCTCTATCTGAATATTACTTGGTCCTGATTCTTCAAATTGAGTGTTTGAATACTCAATTATCTTAGGGTGTTTCGTTAATCGGGGAATCTCAATAATCCCAAAATCATTAGCAATAATGTTTAAAGCTTCATAATAAGGAACATTGTAAAGTTTTTTAACTACTTCAAAAGCATCACCGTAAAAGCTCCCATTGAAATCTTTAAACACTAGTCTTCCATACTTATCTCTGTCAAAACTACAAGTAGGATTATTATCTGTTCTTAAAGGAGATCTAAAGATCCCCTTTTTGACAGGTATTCCTAAATAGTGTTCCATCAGAGTTTCTTCCGATACATGGCTTAGGATTAATTCTTTAGTAATTTTCGTAGGCTGAATTTTTATTTGCATACTAGCATCTTAAATTTAGACTACAAATATACTAAGAATTTTCGATTAAAGCAAATCCAAATCTAAGTCAGCAGATGCACTTTCGTCAGAAGCATCTGGATTATTCAAATCCGTAGAGTTTCCTTCTGATACACTTGCCATATTAGTAGGTTTTGCATTTTCAATCTTATCCTTCTGAGACAGCTCATACTCAGTAAATCCTAACTTATTAATGCTGTCACTAATAAAGTTGTTGGTAATTACGGGTTCGCTCTGTCCTTCAAAGAAGCTCAAGAAGTATGGGAATCTTGGTTTGTTACTTTTATTACCAATCAATTTGATATATACAGTCTTGCCAATAGAAGCTTCAGTCTGTTTGACTACAAACTTAGCAATATCAGAGAAAGACACAGACTTGCCGGCTAGCTTGTTAAGAGCCTCTGGACTGATATAAGTAAGCAACTGTCCAAGTTCATATTTGAAATTGTCTATATTAGAAGGAGTCGGAACTTCATGACCATTAGCATTAGTTCTAGTCTTTCTTTCTTCATCCCCCGGTTTTGGTGCAAACAAGGTCTCAACATATTGACCAGTTTCTCCTTTAAACTTGAATTTCAAAACTTCATAATTTGCGTTAGGGTCTTTCTTGCCAGCAAAAGTTGTATATTCACAACCATCGAATGTTACTTCATAAATTCCCCAAGCTTTCAATAAAGGTAAACTGCTAGATATAAACTTTTCGCCTTTGTTAAAACCAATGTTCAAATTCATACTCATAATTACAATTTTTTTAATACTTTTTACTTTTTTAAGCATCTACTTGTATTGTAATTATCTCGCAACGTATGTTTATCTTTTAACCATCTAAAGAATATCATCGAATGTGATTTCTACAGCATCCTCCGAATCTAGGTCTGCAGTCAGATCCACAGAATCTAAATCTTCCAGATCGTGAGCATCCTCCGATTCGCTGATGTTGATATTTTTATCAACTTCTTTATATGGCGTAGGCTCTTTATCGCCTTCCATTATATATATACCTTCACCTTTTTCGACTAACTTAAATTCTGAACCGTATTCAGATAACTTTTCATTAGCTTTACCTCTACAGGCAACGGTGTTACTTTTAGTCAACTTGTTTCCTCCCTTAACTCCGAGGACTTCATCCTTAGCAATAACTGGAACAAGTTTACCATTTACTTTATGATACTGAATTGTTAACCTATCTTCATATTGCACTCCAAGAGCTTCAACAGCTCTACTGTTCAATATATATTTATTATCTTCCAAAGTAATTATAGGCTCAGAACTGCTATCATCCTTAGTTTTTCCTTTAGATGGTTTAGAAGAACTTTTAGTGTTATCTTCTATCACTTTGTTAGAAATAGGTTCATAAGTGTTAGTTTCTGGATCATACCAGAACTCTAACTCCATTTTTACTTTAACTCTACTCATTACTCTTTGTTATTAACATTTGATGTTTTGTCTTCAGCATCATCTTCTTCGTCTCCGTTATTATAACGGTCAATTGTCTCTACTACTAGTTGGAGATTATTAGGAATATATAGATTTTCGAAACAACCTAATGGAGTTTTACAAGTATCTTCACCTTTAACAGTGTTAGTTCTGAATACATGTTCCATATCTCCATTTTCATTTTCAATTAACTCAGTGTACAGCAAATAAGTGAACAAACCATCTACATTGATAGTATTATCCAACATTTTTCCAGTAGTTTTGAGTTTATATTGAGGATTCATAGTGTCTCCAGCATTCTCAATATGAGAAATGACAATAACTTTTAAATCGTCTCTCAAATTCAATGCTGTTTTGAGCATATCATAATAGTGCTTGGCTATTTGAGTAAACTTTTCATATCCCTTTTCTTCTGCTCTATCCATAGTTTCACAAGACATTAAATAGTTGGCCATTATGTTACCCTATAGGCTCTTTATCCTATAGTTCTATATATTACTATATAGATCAGACTATCTCTTTAGCTTATTTCGTATTTTCACAAATTCTACTTTAAGTAGTGCCCCGCTTTCGTGGAAGATTTTATAGCCTCACCTTTTGTGTTAGGCATCACTTCTAGTCGTTCGGCATTTTCCTCAATTTCTTGAGGGTTTAGCACGGGATTACCCAGATTATCTGGAACTTCCCCGTTTAACGGAGTTTTGAGACAACACTTATAATTCATGGAATCACAAATGTTATATTTTTGTAGTATTTCAACCATCTTTTCATTAGATGAGTGTTTTAAATAAAGACTATTATCACTTTTTACAGAAAAGTCTAGACCAAACTTAACTTTTAAAAACTCAATAAAGTTTTCTAAGTTCTCTCTAGTAAAACATTGTGTATTTAATATGTAGCTATTCGTATGTATATCATAACTACCATCATCCATCATTAAGTAGTAAATACTTTCTTTAGTCATGTGTTTCTCTAGAAATTCTATTGGTATAATTTTTATACCATCAGGATAAAAGACATTTCTAATATCCACTAAGCATTTCATATTCTTACCAGTACAATGGAGAAACGTCTTATCTTTAGAGGTAGCTCTTTCTCCGTAATTATACTCTTTATATGATGAAATTAATTTTTCTAGTTTTTTGCATTTTACTAAAAAGTATTCTTTTTGTTTAATGCAATGAGTAAATGACAGTGAAGGATATTTACATTTAGAATGTACATACTGCACACACGAATCTCCTAAAAGAGTTCCTATTAATACAGCTAATTCGTCAGCTGTTAATATATCTGTTTCCCTTGGTTTATTAGGAGGAAGCTTTAAATTTTTCCTCCTATAAGAAGCAAAATTATTAACTGGATAGTTTAAAGTTTCTGCAATTTGTCTATCTGTATAGCCCTTATTATAAAGCTCTATAATTTTTTCTTGGTCATAATTAATTCTATTCATAATGTATCATTTTAAATTTGATACAAAATTACTAAAAAATAATTACTCTACAAAATATTTTGTGACTTAATGAAAAATTTTATTTATCGTCTATAACAATTTGTTTAATTTCTGGACGAGATTTGTTGATTATTCCAAAAATCTTGATAATATTATCAACTTTGTTGGAAGTAAAGAAATTACCTACATAGTTCTTGTCAACTACTTTTAGAGGAGGGTAATTTTTCTTAAATCCTCTAAAAGGAAGGGGTTTACCTAATACACTAATAATAAAAGTCTCTATTGGATTTAAATCCTTTACCGAAGTTGTTTTTCCTGAACCTGAATTTCCTGCAATTCCAATTAATTCTGCCATTTTACAATATAATTTCAATACTTTTCATTGACGGCATATCTGTCTTAAATTCTTCTACATCTTCAATTTCCTCCTTATCTTTAATTTGCTTATATGTGTTTATATCAGTAAACTTTTCGTAGTCTTGAATTTGGTCTGCTCTTGGTAATTCTTTCCATAAATTACATTTTCCAAAGAAATTGCATCCTATAGAAACATCACCATCTCCATATCTATTCTTCAACAGAATAATACTTCTAAAATTAGCTTTTAAGGCTTTTATATTATATCCTCTATACGAGGTAAGTTTTTCACGAAATGGATTAAATACGGCTATCATAATATCGCTATCAGCTTCCATACAACTCGAATCCTTTACATCTTGACGTTGAGGTTCAACTAGTTCTAGTTTTCTTCTTTCTACGTTTGCTGACTCTCTATTAGCCTGCATAATCATCAGAAAACTAAAATTACATCTATTTCTGAATTGTACAGCTACTTTAGATATTGCATCCATTTCATTTTTGAGACTATTGCCTACTTGGTTCTGAACTAATGCCAAGTGGTCTATTACTACAAGTATAACTTTATCTGGATTGTTTGGAGTATAATATTTCCTATTTTGCTCTTCATAAAAAGTTCCGTTTTTATCAGCTAAGTCTTTCATTAATTTAAAGAAGCTTGAAGAGTTAAGAGACTTGTCCCAAATAGTTAACATAGATTCTATTTTCTTCATCCATGGAATAGATCTCTTTATAAGATCATAATCCTCGTCAGATAAAATAGTATTTCTAGTTTTAGAAAGCATCTCTTTATAAGAAATCTCCTTGCCATATGTCTCAAATATATAGGTAGAAAGCAATTTAGCTAAAAGTACTTCAGCTTTCATTTCCAGACTAATATAAAAGATATGAAACTGATAAGAATTGTTCAGATTATCCATAATAGGTCTGTAAATATAGGAATATAATGCTAAAGAGGTTTTGCCAACACCAGAACCAGAGAATAGGAGAGTGTAAGTGCCCTGAGACACACCATCTACATATTGTTCTAGTTTAGGTAATCCCATAGGTAATCCCCAGTTTTTGCCCTCTCTTCCTTTGTCTATTTGAGACAATAAATTATCCAGAATCATTATAATGAAGTAATACTATCAAAAGTTGTTCCTACATATGATCCATCTTCCTTCATTTTCTTTATATTTAGCCATTTATAAGACTTAATGAATTCACAAATTCCATAAGAAATCAAATTATGTTCTTTACCAAATTCTAAAAGTTCCATAATTTCTTTATGGGTCTCTGGATTAAACTTGATAATTCTACCGTAGTCGTAATACAGCTCTTCCATATCTTTGTATCCCTTAGTAATGTTGTTTAGTGTATAAGTCTTTCCTCCACTTTCTATACTGTGTGGATAGTTAAGAAACAATTCCTGTCCTAAAATTCCAGAACATTTATAGAATGTTTTAAGAAAATTCTTATTTAAATCAACATCCTCTGGGTCAAATTTCTCTCCGGCTTTTGGTATTCTATAAGACTTTAAAATAATAGATTTATCTTGTAGGCTAATTAATACGTCTCTCAAACTGTTTTTTCGAGGAATGTTCAAATAACGAATAAAATATTGTTTATGTCCCTCATCAACACTAGCTAATATTAGAAGTCTGGTAACTAGCCACTCTTCTGGTGTTAGGTTGTAGCGTTCTAACATTAGCAATTCATTTTCAATATCAGTCAATTAATAGAATCAATAAATTATCAACTTATCAATCTATTAATTGTATAATGTTTTAGTCTACTTTCGTAGTGGATTCATTAACTTGGTTAACCTTGTACGGTTGTAAATATTCTTCCAGCAACTCGTTAGCTCTTTTAGTAATAGCGTTGAGGTCATACTTACCTTGCGGCGGAATCCATCTCCCTATTACTAAATTTAACAAGACGCTAAGTTCAGATAGTTTTTCAGCAGTCATGTCTTTAATACCTTTAATAATTCTTCTATACTTAACTTTTTATTGTCTATTTTTGCTCTTAATATGTTAATGACTCCCGACTGATGCTGATTAAGCATCTTCAAAAAGGTGTCTACATTGACACTATCAACAAATGTTTCATCTACTTCTTTATCGTAAATAGCTATTTCTACCATATTTCAGTCCATCTATGATGTTTACAATATTCTACTGCTTTGTTTAATACCTCTAACAGAGAATGGTCTTCAAACATTACGCTATGATACCCGTCAATTGTAGCCTCGATATTCCAGAAGAACTCTTCTGTTTCTGGATCGTCTTCTAGCCACAACATTAAGTACCATTCCTCTATAATAAACCTAGCAATATCTTCTATACAATCTTCTCGCACAATCATAGGTACAAAGTTAATAAAAATTTCTTAATTAAAAAATGTAAAAAATGTTAAAACCTAAATAACATTCCTACTTCTCTTTCCTTTTTTGGTGTATAAGGTTGATTTGCTAGTACTTTGTCTAGTCCCTCTTCGTCAATTGTTATATAACTACTGACTCCAGACGATCTTCTTAACCATTCCTCCTCTACTGTACCTTTAATTACCAGTATAAAGATTTCTGCTTCTTTTCCTGGAGAATATCTAATAATCCTTCCAGTTCTTTGGATTAGTCTAGTCTTGCTACTATCTATACCCAAAATAATACCTAAGTTCACACCAGGTATATCGTTCCCAACATCTAACGCTTTACTGGTATTAATACAACCACTAGTCATTCCGATAAATTCCTCTATAGATAAGTTTCTTTTATTCTTTGTTTGTTTAGAATGTAAAACTCCTCCATATTTTATTTTCTCAGCAATCTTAATAGTCGGACTAAAAGTAATAGCCTTACTGTTAGGACGATTTTCTAGAATTTTATTAGTTACCTCTATCTTCTTTATATGGTTAGCGATAAAAGATTTTCTAGCTTGCAAGGCTTTCATAAATCCAAAAGCGTGAGCAGTAATTTCCTTTCTAACGTCTTTGTATTTAGATGGGTCAGAACAAATATTCTTTAATACTTGCTCCCTGCCTAAATAACCAGTAGGTCCCAAACACTTCATAGCTTCATCAAAATTAAAGTTGAAGAACGAAAAATGATTATAAAACTCAGTATTGGCTTGGTTGTATTCTGTTAAATCTACATCTAAAAGAACCTTATACTTTTTATAAGTAGATACCCACTGATTTTCTAAACATTCTTCTATAGTTATTTCGTCAAACACTGGAGCTTTTTTCTCTAGTAGAATATGTCTTCCATCTAGTCTTTCTAAAGTTGCAGTAAGTCCTAGAATGATTTTGTACTTAACTTGCTCGAAAACTTTATAGAACTGATTTGCTCCACAAGTATGAATCTCATCTATTACTAATAAATCACACTGGAATTTAATGTTTGGATCCTTTACTACTGTATTTATAATTTCTACATTGACAAAAGCGATTCCATTAGTTAGTAACAAACCTATCCATTGGTCTTTTAACGTTTGTGTAGGGACAACTACCATAATAGAGGCTTGTGGATTTTTTTCTAAAAATTTCTTGATACCCATTAAAGCTACTCTGGTTTTCCCAAATCCAGTAGCTGCTACGAGAGTTCCTTTACATTTAGCTTCTACCCATCTTTTTACACATTCTTCCTGTCTTAAGTCTCTACTAGTTTTTTCATCCATAAATCAGATAGTACAAAGCAGCATAGTCATCTACTGAGCACTTTTGAAGTGTCAGTAGAAGTTCATTAAACGATAGTAAAACTGAGTATAAATTACACAGCATCTGATCCATATCTTAGTGAAAACCCTTTGGATTCTGCCACCATTTCTATCTGCTTCATTCTAGTTTCCCACTGCTTGATATGGAACTTACAATCATCCCTCAAGGCAAATAAGATTCTGTTTCTTAGAGTTTTCAATTGTTCAGTAGTAAGTTCAGAATACTTCTTGCTCTTCAATGTAGTCATAGCTCTCAATTGAGAATATGTTAACCCTTTGGGAGTAATTTTTAAAGGAATATTATTACCAAGAGCTAAATTCTCTTTTACAACTTCTAGTCGGTCTCTTACTTCTCCGGTTTCTTCATTTTTAAGAGTTAAATCTTTCATTTCCTCTGGAGTGAACCATACTCCTTGCTTCAAAATGAATGTGAGCGTAATATGTTGTTTATTGAACTTCCCTAATTTGTCTAACCCTCCGTCCATTACCATACTTACTGGTAAAGATGCAAACTCATCTGGAATACCAGAGGTCATAGCCTTAATAGGAATTTTGTTTAAGTCTTCAACGACTTTCGGATCGGCAGAGTCTATTACTCGTTTAATTTCTGCAACAAACGAGAATCTATCTTTGTTGTTTTCAGTTTTAAGCCATCTCAAAAATAGTTCACAATTACATCTTTGAATCTGATCGTCTATAATTGAAATTAACACATAACGTCCAGGCTTTTGTTTACTAGCGTTATATAGCATTTGTTGACAATAGTCATAATTTCTTTGTAACTCCTCTTCAGTACAGTCTACTAATCTTTTTTCATCCTGTACAAATTTACCGTCTACTTCTCTTTTTTCTCCCTTCCAAATAAAGGTGTTAATGTCGTTTTTCTTAGATGCAATTGCTTGACTCAATCTTTCCTGTAAAATACTCATATAAATATTAATCACTTACGTTTTTATCATCAGCATATCTAGTTAGTAGTTAAATCATCTATTGTAAGTAATTAAATCATGATACATTCTTGCTGTAATTCTTTTTTCTTTTCCTCTATAAACTCGAAAAATTGAACTCCATCATATTTATAGGGAATAGATTCTCCAGAATCGCAATCATACCATGTGTCCTTACCAGCTTCTATCTCTTTTATTTTAAGATACCCCTCTTGTCCTATCCTAATAGGTTTTGATTGCCAATTAGGATGTTTAGTACACATTATGTACTTATCGCAAGTACTTAAGGAATCTAAATTCCTAAAGACGTAAATTACATAGTCTCCTGGGTCTATTTGATATGTTAGTAACTTGCAGCGGAGTATCTTAATCATTAATTAATATACTCTATTTCATCTTCCTGTGTTTCATCATCTTTTTCTTTAGGGACTACCTTATATTCAATCCAAGTCTCCACCTCTTCCTGATAGGCTACCATTATATCCTCAGGACTACATTCAGGATCCTCTTCAAGCATGTTGCTCTCTACTTCATCGTAACTAAGTACACCATCATAAAAAGTGTTTGATTCGTATTCCTCTTCAGCCATTTCTCGAGCTATTTCTTCAGCTTTAATCTCAGTTACGTCAGATAGAGTTCCTACATATCTAGGTCCTCCAAATGAACCTCCTAATCCAACGTAGATATTATAATCCATTACTTAAACAGCCATTTAATTATTTTATTTTCTTCATCTTCTATTAAATCATCGATATCATATGTATAGTTATCTGCACTATAAATTAGAACCCAAAGTGATACAATTATATTAACTAGGGGTATAAAACTAGACAATAGGATAAGAATTTTCAAAGCATTTCTAACTTTGACCTTTCTATCATACTTAAGTTTGTGATAACCAAATCTATCGTTCATAAATATAACACATAGATTATTTACAAGAGACAAGATGATTGTTATAACATACAACAACATATAACCTATTTTTCTATATAGTTAATACACCCGTACTTAGCAAAATCAGCTTTAGCGTTTTCTTGACCAATGAAGCAAGGATACTTCTTACATTCTTGGCAACTTCTTTCTGGAAATTTCCAATATTTTTTATGTTCAGCCTCGATTTCTTGCCGTTTCTTATCCTTAATTATAGGATTCATTTTTTCTTCTTGTTAATTACAATTCTCGTGGTCTTGGGTTTGTAGTTTTTGCAAAATTCGACAGCATGTTTCAACGCAGATTCTGGAGTAAGAAATGAACTAAATTGGCATCCTTCATCTTTAGATGGCAACCAGGTATTTTTACTGTCCATACCCACTCTAACTCCAGCAGACCATTCTATCCTATTATTGTGTATAACAGTAAAGATAGAAATAAACATGTTCTTTTTTGCCCATTCTTCTATTTCAGTCATTCTATTTTGCTATTAACAATAATACTCCTACTACAGTAACAGAAATTCCTCCTATCATCCAGCCTTTTGCAGATAGCTTGTACTTTTTAATTTCTTGATCTTTCTTGTACAACAAGTCCTTATTTATAGACTCCATAGATTTATAATTTTCTATGGCATTGGCTTGTATTACTAAAGACTCCTCAAGCTTATCATTAATTTGCTTCTGTAAAGATAATTTCTTGTTCAAATCCAATAAATCAGACTTAAACTTCTTGTGCTCCAAAAATATGAGGTTAGTGTGTTTCAGTTGTTGGGGAGTTATTACTATCATTGAATCTTGTACTATCTTCGGAAAGGTATTCTGAGAAAAACCTAGCGTCGGCAGCAATAGACTGATTAGTGATATCAATAAAATCTTTTTCATAAACCTTTTCTGTTTCTACAATAACTGAATCTACTTTACTTACCTCGTTTTTTAAACTGTCTACAGAAGTAGATAACTCTTTGGACACTAGAATTAATGAATCGTTTACATTGATTAAAGAATCCTTTAAACCATTTAAACGAGATACCTCCTCGTTATATTCATCCGACTTCATATACTTCCAATTATATGTCCAGAGAGTTACATTAGTTAATACCAAAAGAACGCAGAAAATTACAACAAGTATATTCTGGTTCCTAGTAGTCATAGTTAGTTACTTTTGTGTTTTTCCTCAAACTTCTCCTTTGCTACCGCATAAGACAAGCTATAATTTTCTGGATTTCTTGCGATTAGTTCAGCAAATCTTTCGAGACAAAGGTTAATATGCTCAGAGTTGATGAACATTCCAGACGTCATGTTAATTTCTCCAATTCTGGTTCTAGCACACTTAGCTTTACCTATTGCAATAGTTTTTCCTAACTCTGGATTCTCTACTTTCATGTCACTTGGATGACAGAAAGATACTCCAAATGCAACACGTTTAGTGTGAAGCATAGAATCAATGCTTTTGAGTGCCTTCTGAGCAGCGCAAGCTCTACATTCTAAATCCTTTCCTTCCCCTTCTGCGATTGCCATATGTACAGTGGCAGCTTCTCTTAAAGTGAGGGGTATAGTTTCTCTGTTTTCCAGTACAGCTGCTACAGTAAAAGATCTTTCTACACCTGCAAAATCTACAAAAGTCTTAGTTAAAAATTGAGTTTTCATATAATTTTCTTTTTTTTTAATTTATTATTAATCTTCGTCTTGGTCTGGCTGGATTGCATCGGGATTTCTGTAAAATTCCAGAATAGAGTTCTGTTTTCTCAGCCAACTTCCTTCAGCCTCAGCTAATCCGAGAACCGTTCTAGAAACAGACTCTTCTTCTCGTTGTTCCAATACTAATTTGCCAGTTTTAGGATCGTCGCCCATCAAGAATGTAAAAGTAGCCCAGTCTCCTTCTTCAGTAGCTCTATTGACTATTTGATTAATTCCTAATGTGGTCTCAATCTCTTTGTCTACAGTCAATCTAAATGGCATTACATGGTCAGTAATATCCAAATTGATAGCTGGAACTTGAGGATAGGTAAATTCCGCATCACACTCGGTTAAGTAATTGTAAATCCACTGATGATGTAAATTTTCTTCAGCCGCTCTCTCATCAAAATAAACTCCAAGTTTAGACAAGTCATTACGATAGAAATAAGCTGCAAAAGTTTTGTACATGTTGTGATTCTCCAACTCATGAGCCATCTGATAAACCAACATTTTTATCATTTCTTCACTCAGAGTTCCTTTTCTCCTAGCTTTCTTTTCTGGAGGGAAAATATCAGCTTTATTAACGGGAGAAGCCTCAATAGTAGCAGCTACTTTTTCAGAACCAGACTCCATTCTAGCCTGAGCAGCTTGTTCGTTTACTAGTACTTCCATATATTATAAATAAATTTGATTAATTACCTTCATAATTTTAACCTCTTTATTGAGCTTTTTAACTATACAAGTTTTTCCTTTATATGGTGAAGTGGTTTTAAAAAATTTCCCACTTATAGTTTCTACCCTATCAGGAAATAATTTATATATCACCACTTCATAGAAAAACTCGTTAGTATTTTTTGATACCTCTTCCGTATCTATGTCTACATTCTTTGACAAGTTCTTTTTCATGAGGTGTTTTTGTCCATACACTCGGATCTCTTGGGACCCTATTTCTGGGATGAATGCCTAAAGCAATCATTTCTTCCTGGTTATGCACATTAACTGGAGGTAACTCTTTTTTCTTCTTTTCTACTTTTTTCTTCATATTCTTGTACTAAATAATTGTCCTAACATACTGAGTCGTCCATAAACTTCTCTACAATCCTCGTCTTCTATAAGCATATTTATACAATAACCCATCATGAATAAATTGGTTATAGGAAAAAACGAAACTAACAAAACCAACAGAAATATTCCGATAGGTGCTTTGTTATCATCATTGTTTTCTCGAATACATCTAAAAACGACTACTCCAAAATCCAGTACTACTAAAACCGGAATTATATAAAAAATTATCAATAACCATATCATACTGAATGTACAGCATTACAAATTAAACACTTATAAATACCCTTATCATAGTCAAACAACATATGTATAGTGTTGGTTTGACAACTGGGGCATTTACATACTTTTCTGGGTTCATAAACCCTTTTAACTTTCTGGGATTTCTTTTTCGCCATTGCACAAATCCGTTATTATCTTTCTTTCTTTATTCAGTTGTTCAATATAGCTTTTTAATTCTACTACTGAATCTCCTGCATTCCTACGAATCCTATAGTGAGCTATTTTTTCTATAGCAACATCTAAAGGCAAAGCATAAGCAACATTCTTGAACTCCTTCCTCTCATTAGATTTTCCTTTGTTTATAGTTTGCAACAATTCCAAGTCAAATCCTAGAGCATGTTCGTTAATAGGAGTCAGAATAAAGTCCTCTCCTTGAATAGTCATAATTCACTACTTTTGATTATTACCTTTATATCTCTGTCAATTCCTTCATCTCATTATATTTTAAATATATTGTCCTGTATTTAAGCATAAAACTGGAGCACAATTGTATATAGACGTCCACAATCTGCATTCTCTAGTTTTTATATCATATAGACTGCATCTATCATCATAAGTTCCAGACCAATAACAATAAAATACCTTGCCGTGATAATAAACTATCCTAGTATACTCTGAACTAATTGTCGATCCGTCTCCCCAAAGAGAATGTCTTGGTAAAGAGGAATAAGTTTCTCTTGCTTTTTCTTTGAATGTTTCTTGCGATTGGAAGGTTTGCCCGTTATATTCCCACGTTTCATTGTAATTTTTATATAATTGATTTAACTTCTCTCTTGCTTTATTCTTATTCCAATGAACTAGTTTTGTACAATGATATTTTTCCATAGCATCTTCTATGGAATCACTCAGCAATCCTAATTCCTTTTGTTCTCTTGTTGGGGGAGAAACTAATAACCATTTGTCATAGGATGTCTGTCTAATAATTACCCATCCTGGATTCATTACTACGTATTTTCCCATTTCTCCACAAGATTTATTATAAATTTACTTCTATTTTGTAAAGCTACAAAAAGTTCTTCGGGACATTTAGCCCAACTAACATCATGCCAGAATGGAGTGTATACACATGATAAAGTGTCTTGTCCATCTCCAAAAATACAGCAATTGCATTTGTGGTCTTCATCACTTAAAAGTGTTGCCTCCTGACATAGACAGCAACTTCTTTCACTTCCAAAACCAGTAATCTTGTACATAACACTTGATCCAATTTCACCTGGAAACCACAAATCTTCAAGCTCTTCTAAAGTTATACTAGCATACTTTTTAGCTAATCTTTTAGCCGCTTCAATATTAATCTTTCTTTCCATACTTATTTTATTACGTTGTTCTTGAGGTGGGACTCGAACCCACAACCTCTTGGTAAAATCCAAGGCTCTATCCTAATCAATGGTTAAACAATTTATGTGTGTATCCCTTCCTTGTTTAACTAACAGTATTGAACTATCCAACTTCTTACAAATACACAGAAGTGTAACAACTAGAGTCTTAAAAGGACTCTGTTCTCCAATGTCTATCTACTCATTGATTATATTTAAAGCTACTCAAGAAATCCACTCTCCCTAACAGCACTCCTGGAGAATTACCTCGTGGTCTGTCACCCTTACTATGCCCTTCCAACATATACTCCAATTTCACTTTCGATGTTGGACCTTTTCTTTAAACACCCGAAGTGTACCCATAATACGATTAACGCGGACTAGCATCAGGTTCAGGGGCTCTGGTTTGGAGAGTTTAGTTTAGCCCCTTGTTATTTCTGCATTTTCTTGGCAACGTCCATAAGCATATTCAAACCTACGGCATCCATTGCACTATTCCCTCCACTAGTATTGCCATTCATCATAATTTCAGGAACCCAACGCACATTAGATTTACTTAACGCTTCGGCTACACCTACAGTAGTTTTATATTGCCACTCAGCAGCCTCTTGTGGAGTCAAACCAGCCTGTACCTTAAGACGGTTAGCCTCTGCTTCAGCCTTACCTTCTGCAATAATTTTCTTAGCTTTTTCATCAGCTTCTTTGGCTTGTAATGCAGCTACTTCAAACGCTTGTTGAGCCTTAGTTACTTCTACAGCTTTAATCTTTTCCTGTTCCCACTTAGCCTGAGCTGCAGCAGCTTTACCTTCTTCTTCAATCTGAATAGTTCTCTGGATGGCTTCCAACGCTTTAGATTTAGCAGTAATAATTGACATATCAGCTTCTCTCTGCTTAGAAATCTGAGCTAAAGTAGCTCCTTCATATTCCAGATCACTGATAGACAACTGGGAAACTTTTAAACCATAATAAGCAAAGGGAGAATCTTCCTGTCTCTTAATACCGTTTGGAGATAAACTATCAGGAATAGCTTCTGCAATTTTAGTGATTTGCTTTTCATTAGTAATAGGGTTTAATACTTCTACAGTTCTAACTCTAGTTTTATATACACCAAAATTAAGCTGGTCAGTAATTAAAGCAATTAAATCAGTTCGCTTCTCACTTACTGATTCCAATGAAGACATTAAAGGACCACAAGCTATAACAACCTTATTTAATGTAGGTTTAACTAGGTCTCTGATTAACTTTTCTTGAGAACCATAATGAGTTTGGATACGTTCCAAATACTTAGCCTCCAACGGCATTTCTACTCGAACAGAACCCAGAACAAACCCTTTACCTTTATCGTTATACGTAATAGGCATTGCTGGATTTTCCATGTCTGGAGTTACCGCTACATTACCAGTCGCGTCCTTAACGATTTGATTGAACCAGATCTGAGAGGTCTTGTCGTAAATAGTTACAGAACCCAATTTCTGCCACTGAAATCCACCGTTAGTCCAATATTCAAAACTACCCGTGATAGGAATTTGGTTTACGCCAATTTGTTTTCTATCCATGTCTTCTCCCCACTTAGGAAGTGTAAACAAAAATGCTACAACCAAAACTGCAATAATTGCAAAAATACCTTTTCTCATAAAAATTAACTTTTTGAATTATAAAAAAAATTATTATTTAAAAATTACATAGTAAAAGGGAATAAATACCCTGTAAAATTTTATGCTACGACTGGATAGCTTCGGAACTACCCCAATCATGGAAAGAAGCAGCCACCCATAGTATATAACTAGAGTTAGCATAAAGAACGGTAACAAAAATTTAAATATCATTTTGAATTCTTTTTTGAATTGTTTTAACTTTTTCTATATAAGAAGGGTCCTCAGCATATCCTATTCTTTCTAAAAATTGGTAATAATCCCCTCCCTTGTATTTATATTGAACTTTTTGTTTATATGCAATAACTGAATGTATCCAGTGATCAAATCTATAATATCTCTTATTCTTAGAATCATATAGTCCAAATAGATTATTGTGTTCTGTACACTGTTTTGACTTATAATGACCTGTTTCTAATAACGATTGAGCTACTACTATTTCTGGATGCTCTATCTTATACATTTTACATGCTTTGTACACATTCTCACGAGATGGAGGCTCATTAATAAATGTCGGAGTTCTATCTTTAGATGGTTCTACATGTATAAATGACAAAGATGATAAACAAAAAATTAATATAAATACAAATTTTTTCATTCTTTTAAAACTTTTTGATGGCAGGGACAATCAGGATCGTGTACTACACTCATAGCATAGCCTTGGGAGCTTCTTAAAATTCCTTTTTCGAATACAATATAATTATGTCCATCGTATCCAAATTTATTAACCGCCATATTCGGGCTCCCATTGCCAACACAAGAAACTAATCCTAAAGATGTCACCAAGATTAATAAATACTTTTTCATCTTAATTTTATTTTAAAATATTTAGTAAAGTCTTCAAAATCTGTAAAACGAATTTCCCCACTTAAAAGATTCTTATACCGAATATATCCAGATCTCTTACCTATAATAATAACTCTTTCAATATCAGGTTTCCAAGGATCTTTAGACTTATTGTGAGCCCATTTACTTCCTATTTCCAATTTAGTATAGACTATATATCCATAAATAATATGTAATAGAACTGGAAGTATACAGCCTATGCCAATAAATAGCGTAATAAAAAGTATAAATTCTATCATAATTTATTTTATTTAGAAATGGTAGAGGGATTCGAACCCTCCATTACTGCTCCAACCAGCATACCACTAAGAGCTTAGCCTTCAAGTTTGCTCAACTCTGACTTAAGTTCTTCCAAACTCTTTCCTTCGAGTTCTTGATTTTCTTTCTTCGCAATCAATTCCAGCAACTGATCGCGTTTAGCCTTTTTGTCAGCAGCCTTTTTCTTTTCTTCATTTTCAGCCAGAAGTGTGTCGATAATGTGCTTGACAATATCAAAACGAAGCTCTAACAAAACAGTATTGTTAGTTTTGGTTTTGATGAAACTCTCTTCACTTGCCTCCTTCAACTGCTTGTTAAGAGCGATTGCCAACTTGTCCAGCTCAGTCAGTGTAAGTTTCCAAAGGTCTTCTGTGTTTAAAGTACCACGAGATGTTTCAAAACGAAGTCTGATTCTAGTTGCTTTTTCAAAAATATTCATACTTTTTAAAATTTAATTTTTACAATTCTTTCAAATGATCCTTTCAATTTACAAATTAAGTCAGCTCTTACAGTTGAGGAAAATCCTAATCCGCTAAGCTGATCAAGTGAGGCAGGCAACAACATATTGTTTCCTAATATTTCAAACACTTTTCTGTGGTCTCTAAGAGAGTCTTTTAAATACTCATTGAAGAATCCTCTAGTTGGTTCTGGGTTCTTACAACCATTTAAAATGAAGAAATAGTGTTTGTTTCCTATAACTTGTCCATCCCAATAATTTGGAGATAACATCATCATAGAAACTTTTTGGAATTTGTTGGTACTAATTCCCCACACTTCCTTGGAGATACTAGCGCTGTTTGAAGATATTCCAGGACTTACAACCAAGTTAGTAGTTCCTTTAGACTTGCTCCAAGTAAATTTACATACCATAACATTTTCACCGCTCCTTACAGATTTAGGATATGAGAAATTATGGACTTCTCCATTACATTCTATTTCACATTCGAAGCCTTCATCAATCCATTCCTTTTTGTGGAAATTATTGATATAAAGTGTATATTCTCCTTCCTTCATGCGATAGAGGTCTGTCCACGTAATGTTTTCTACAGCGTCTCTAGAATCTTTTCTAGACCAAGCGTTCATATCAACATCTAAACACCCAGAAGAGGGAGAAGTGCTAATACCGTAATAAATGTGGTGATTATCTGGTTCTACAATATGAATGTCCAAATCATCATAATTGAACCAATGCAAAGAACATCTTAATACTCCATCTACCTTACCTCCAGCTTGTTTAACTTTCTCTTTTATAGAATCAGTTACATTTCCATTGTAAGCCCATGCAAAATTATTATCCCATTTAAAGAGATGTGGAGCATCTTCATCTTCTGACTTGGTTAAAGTCATCAAATTATGTTCATGCTTAGACTCCATTAATACTTCTACACTACTAACTGTAGGAAGAACCTTATTAATAAAATCTTCAATGCCAATTTCTTCTACCTTAGAAAACTTTCTAGGATTTACTGTAGTGTTGTCCTTTAGTTGATCAAAGATGTTTCCAGATTTTGAAGAATCCCTGTTTACAAACAGAACATTATTTACTGTAATATCGTCAGGTTTTGCATAAGCCCTGTTGAGGGATTTCACAAGTCCTAGTTCCTCTACCTTCTTTTGAGCAGCACTAATCATAGATTTGGTAACAATGGCTGTTGGTCTCTTGTAATTAGCGGGAGCCATTATTTTTTCAAATCTAGTCACAGCTGTATCCAAATCCATACCTTCAGATAAGTCAACCAAAAGAGTGCCGATAGCATGGTTTCTAATACTAGCTACAGCTCCAGCTTCCTGAACATGAGAAATAGCATATACATTTTGTTGATTTGAGGGAAGACTTAGGTATTCCTTCTGCATTCTTTTGAAGCTATCCACCATACCTTTAAACTCAGAGCCTCTGTACAGGGAATTTTGCTGAATTAATTCTAACACAGTATCTACAGCATCAGTAGTAATTTCGTTCATAGATCGAACGAAGACTCCAGCTGCAGATCTAAAGTTAGACAATTCAGTCCCCACTGTTCTACCACCTTTATACACCAAATTACTAGGCAAAGTAGTAAAAAGATGTTTCCAAGTTTTAGTGGTGCCGTCTGGAAGAAGAACAGTATTTTTATTGGTGCCAAGTTTTGCAAATGTTTGAACCAACAAATCGGTAACTGGACGAGACAAAATTAGGCTCTTTAAGTTGTTAGCCACTGTCTTATAAGGCTCCTCACATTTAAAATCCCAGAATGTAATTACCTTATTGTTTTTAATAGCTACTACATTACCCCAATTTTTAATAAATTGTCTACAACAGTTACAGTTGTGTTCTTGTCTTTCCTCTTCCGGAAATGAGTTCAAATAAGTACTCCAAATGAGGTCTTTATCAACCTCTACTCGGAATAACTTAGTTTGATCCTTACACATTTGTTGAAAACTTTTGTCTACTTTATCTTTAAATGCTGAAAATGTCATAATTAGTTTCTTTTGTTTTTAAAATGCATAATCAAGTGCACCTCTATACAATGATGGTTTCTTGTCTATATTTAAGATTTGGAGATAGTAAATCGAATTGCCCTCATCTTCCAGAACCATAAAGTTATCTGTACTTAGAGGTTGAGTAATACTACCATAATAGAAGTTCTCTCCTTCGTGCATAAACTCTACAGAAGAATTGGTGTTGGTACTAGATTGCCAAATACTTTTACTATCCAACTTGTCTCTCGGAGTTTCCTTGAGATCTCTCTTAAAATCTTCAAGGGTGTATACTCCATACTCATCTTCATCTGAGTCGATACGTTTACACCAGAACTTCCATGAATATTTAGCTTGTTCGACGTTAATCCACTTCTTAAACTCAGAAACATCACATTTGTGGATATTAACTTCCTCTACAATAGATTTCAAAATGTCAATAGTTGAGATAGACAGAGAATCTACATATTGCAAGATTTGAGCAGATTTACTTTTGTCAATAAGATTATCGTCCAGATATTCTTTAATAGTTTCTGCCGACAAATTTCCAAAAGTTTTCTTATAACGAATACGGGAAGGGCGACCTAGCAAATTGTCATTAATATACAATTGATTGGTAGTCAATAGAAAAATTTTACGATGCCCACTATTGTATACACCATCCATGATAGTCAATATAGTAGAATCGTTTCTATCAAAAGATTTTTCAAATTCGTCAAAGAACAGTATAACGTCCGAACTGATTTTAGATACAAACTCTTGCAAGCCTTTCAAGTTTCTTGGAACAATTATAACCGGAAGATTCATTTTATTAGCCAGGATTTTAGCACATACTGTTTTTCCAGTACCTTTGGTACCATTTAGGAGGATTCCTAGATTTCCAGAGGTATTTCTGAAAGTAGTCATTACATGATTAATAAACCTAGTTTCCAGACCATAAACCTTAAACTCAAACTTAAAGTCTTCAGCGTACTCTTCCAGATAAATTCTTTCAAAAGCGTCTATACACATATTATAGACTCTTTTCGGCAAGACTGGAATTAGTTGCACTCCATCCTCAATTTGTTTGTAGGTTCTACCATTATTTAGCCAAATTAATTCTTTAATTTCCTTCATGTCTAATTATTTTACTTTTACTGATCCTGGTCTTGTTGTTGCTGCTTGGTATTCTTTAGACTGCTTATCCCACCAAGCCTGGCGAGATTTGAGATACTCACTTTCTTTTTATACTTCATGATTTAAAATTTTATTTTTGTTGCATCAACTGCTAGTTTATCACACCTGTTATTATAGACGTTATCCTCGTGCCCTTTCACATGCTGAAATTCTACACTTTTATGAAACTCTATAGCCTTATCAAATCTTTTCCACAATTCATGATTTTTCTTTCTTTTCCAATTCTTAGTATACGTTCCAACTATATACATAGAATCGGTGAGTATCATAATATTGGATGGAGCTTTAATAGACTCTAGAGCAATTATACACGCCATCATTTCCATTTGATTGTTTGTACAATTTATAAAGTACTTCGAATATTCAGCTACTTCACGACCTTCTGAGTTTAAAATAATGAAAGCACATCCACCTTGCTTTCTAGCAAATGAATATGCTCCATCAGTATATATTGTATAATCAATCACCACACATACAATTTAGCATAGTTAACATAACTTTCAGTCTCGTTGTACATAATTTTAGTATTATTGTACTTTCTTAATTTATTGTTAACTAATACTCTAATCCTCATTTCAGCATTTAGGGCAGTTTGAATCATTCCCACTATACCTTTTCCAACAAAATCTCCGTTTGAAAAGTTCTTTGGAGGAACAATAACCAATTCTGAACATTCAGCTAAGTTACTTTGATTTACATACGCAGATAAATTAGAGTCCCAAAATTGAATTTGCTTCCCTTCTTGCTTTATTGTTTTCGTTACTTTTTCTACATCTCCATCTCCAGCTAGGTTACTAACTCCAATAAATACTATATTGTCTTTAACATCAACCTCGACTTCTTCTTTTGGAGGATATAATAGTTGTCTATACTCAGTATCAAAGCTAACCCCATATCTATTAGGAGCAGGTCCCCATATTTTCTCTATAGAACCAGTAATTTCTCTAAGTCCTTTCTCGGTATACCATGCTCTACTAGATAGCCCATCTCCACACATCCTGATTTTACCATCTTCATCGAGATCGGGCAAAATTATTCCTAGCTCTGAGTTTCCTATTAAAACTAAGTTTCCAGGTTGGAGATACTTTTTTAGTTTAGTCCACTCCATCAGTATTTAACAATTTTGAAAGTTTGCTTACAACAGCCTCGTTTTCCTCAGCAACTTGCATAAGTTCTTCTTTTTCCAAAGCCAGTTTGTCTATATTCTGTTGCTTAACCTCAGCTTCTTGCTTAGCAGAGTTAACGACTTCTTGTAAAGAATCTATGGTTTTATAGAAAACTGACAAAATTCCAGAAGATTTTGCTTTTAGAGAACTTGCTGTTACTGTTTTAGATAATATATTAGCCATCTTATTTAATTTTTATGTATTTACGTTTGTTAGTTACTAGTGTTGAATACCAAAGAATTATACCATCGTCGCTAATATCTAGATATGGATCAATTTTCTGGAAGCTCTTTAACTTCATTACTGTTAGATATATATTCAATGGTAGCGCCAATTCCTAGTATCTTATAGCATTCACTAGTTGGTGGAGTTAAAGTGCCCAAGAAAATAAGAAATGAGCTTACTATACAACCTAAAGTGTATTTTGGATTAAGTTTAGCTACACTTCTTCCTAAACACACTTGGAAACAGTCATCACAATAGGGATTTTTAGCACACATGCACATAAAGTATATAATAACAGAAAGAATTATGCCAATGATCCCAAAAGTTAAAAAAAAGAGTTCTCAAGTTATCCGCAATACTGCAGAAGTAAATAATAAAGTAATTAGACATATTTTAAATTATCTAGAAATTGTCTTAATAGTTTCTTTACCTATAGTTACAAACAGGATAGAATTTCTTGGAACTAGCACCTGTTCCATATCAGATGAGATAGTTTTATTTACTAATATCTGTCCCGAAACATTAGAGATAACTAGACGCTCGGAAGTGGCATTGCTAATTATCATATACCCATCCTTACATACTACTTTATACTTATTAGCATTTATCATTTCATTAGAAGTAGGATATGTAGATGAAACATCGAAGGTTACTGTAAATGTAGTTTTAGTGTCGGATACAATACAATTATACTTACCATCCATTGTTTCTTTGTTATATTCCGAGATAATAAGAGCACTATCTTTAACCACAACACCGTCAGGTAAACTTAACCCATCCTTATTCCAAGTATAAGTTACTCCATAATTACCCTCAATTTCTAAAATATTGGCAGCATTGGTATTTACTATAATATTTACTGAATCGTGATTAAGGACATTTACGTTCATTTCGGGATTAGGAGTAGTCTTAGTATAGTTGTCTTCCCCAGTTTGAGCAAAGTATGCTAAAGATTCCAATTTAATAGCTGGAATCATAGTAATAACTCTAGGAGTTTTAGAAGTCGCCTTGTCGAACGGATTAACTACAGTAATATGATATTCCTGCTTTCCATCTTTAGATGGTATAAAGTAGAATTTAGGACTAGCTGAGCGTGTAATAGTATCTTCACCATTTAAAAGAAGAAACTCTTTAGCGTCCATAATATCCTTTACTCCCACCTCTACAAAGGCTGTGTCTCCTTCATAAATTTGCACATTTTTAGCTCCATTAATGGTATAACTTTCTATTTCTGGAGTTTCATATACATGCACATGTTTAATTGTGTCTTGCACAGAAATGTCAGCTTTTGTTACTACATCTGCTTCAAATTTGTAGTAGTAATTTCCATCATGTTGATGCCAATCAGCTTTTTCTACATCCAAGTATTTCTTCCCGTTCAGTACTTTAATATATTCTCCCGGTATTTCTCCGCCATTTTTCTCCCAAACAACCTTGTCTTCTAATCCCTTTAAAAATGGATACTTAGCTGTGTCTACGACCAGTTCAAAGTTAATAGGATCATTCGGCTTTACATACACAGTGTCTACTTGAGCGTATGATAATACACCCATAAATGCAATAAAAAATGTCAATAAAAATTTCTTCATGTTATAATATAATTTTAAAAAATTCGTTAATCTTTCTACTTACTATTGAGTTTAGTACCTTGTTGTATTCTTTATTCCAAGTGTTAGCCTCCCTGTAATATTTAAGCAGTTCCTTGGAAGTCAACTCAATTATTCTATAACTCGGAATGTTATTAATATGAATATACGAATAATCGTCATTCACTAAATACTTATTTTCCGCCACTATAAAAACATGAGCGCAGGAAAGTCTCCTACAGAAAAGTTCGTTTGCCGAAAATCTCCCATCCAGAACTACTTTATATGAAATACTTAGTCTTTCAAGGTTTCTAGCTACGCAGTATGCTACAAAAGCGCATCCTCCCCAGTTTATACAGTATCTATCGTGAAGAACTGCGCATAGTTCATTCAGTTGCTGATACACCTTCTCGTTCATGCTCTTCCTGCAATTTATACTTTTCTTCCCATTTTCTGAGTTTCAGTCTTAATCTTCTATGAAAAAGATTTCTAAATCTTTTGCCATAAAATAAGAATCCAATATCTACTACATTAATGAACACATCAACAAGTTCATCAACCAGATCATTACACCTAGCTTTTTTGTAAGAAGACAATCCAGTCAGAATACTAACTACTCCTTGCACTTCTCCGCATTCTTCACCCAACTTGATAGAAACATCTTTAATATCTTTATCATTTTTAATCTTTTTGGAAACAGTTGTAACTTTGTCAATTAATCCCATCTTATAATTCTGAAATTAAATCCGATACTTTATTATTTATAAGCTTGAGTTTGTCTCTCAGTTCTTCATTTTCTTTTTCTAGTCTAGCTATCTCTTCTGCTATTTCGTCTGCCTTAGCAGAACTTCTTTTATTAGCCTGTTCAGCAGCTACTAAAGCTGAATTGCAATCGCGTAACTTTGTAGTCAAATTTTTAACTTCATTAGTTTTAATTTCTAGACATTCTGATTTTCTACGAAAATGTTCTGAAATTCCTCCATAATTTTTAGTGAGTTCTTTGATTACTTTGTTCAAAGAGTTTATCTCATCTATTTGTTTATTTTTCAACTTTACATACTCATTACTGACACTTTCTAGAGTAGCTGACACTTCATCAAACTTCTTTAGTAATTCAAAGTACTCGTCCTTATAAGTATGAGTGAGCTTGAGTTCAGAACATTCCATACGTCCTATAAAACTAAAAGAAATATAACCAATCATAAGCTTTTTAGCTTCATCATAGTTAACCGAGAAAGTCTTTCCGCCAACAGAGATCACAAAATCTCCATTATTAGCACTGACAATATTTAGATAATTTGGATTTCTTTGTAATTTAGAATCCAAATGATCTGATACTCTGATTATACAACTGTCAAAGTAGTAATATTTAGAATTTGAAGTCACTGCTTCTTTAACTCGGATTGGATTTTGAGAATCCAAAAACTTTTTTAAATCACTTAATCTTGCCATATCTTGTTCATCTAAAAATTCACACAAAAAAAAATGCCAATTATTCTCACGAACGACTGGCATCACTAACACACAATGAAAATTTTAAACATCAGTTGGGGCAATAGGACTTGAACCTACGTGTAACCAAACTACTCTTTCTACTGCTTATCAGGCAGAGGAGATATACCCCAATCTATGTGATCCCGGGCAGACTCGAACTGCCGACCTACTGATTAAAAGTCAGTGGCTCTAACCAACTGAGCTACGGGATCTAAGTTTATTTTAATTTGTAATTACTATAGAGGTATTTATAATATTTTGATATGCTTTCTAAGTTTTGACGAACAAAGAAACTATCAAACTCAGAAACAAACAAAAAGTCTATTTTTCTCTTTTTATGAGTAAAACGAATAACTTTAGGAACACTTAAAACAGTCTTTCCAGAAGCTATCATATCGTCAATCAATACGTAGCAATGAGAAGGTTCCAAACAGTAGGGATCATTTTCAGTGTAAACACCAAAGTCATGACTGCGATCTTCTTTCTTTCTCAATATTACTATATTGACTAGTCTACCTTTACATCTTAAATGGTAAGCTAGACTACCTCCTAAAATAGCCATAGACATTCCTCTAACTAGTATCACTATTGGAGTTTTCTCTGGAACTTTACTTTCCAACACTTTTACTACAGAAGAAATAAAATTAACTTCTTGTTCCATTACTTTTTGGCTCTTGCTTCTAAATGTAGGATAACTAATAGAAATTCCTTTCTTGTAATCTGGTAATAATCTTGATTCCATATTTATCTGTTTTATATGTGGGTGTTAGGAGGGATTCAAACCCTCGACCTGGTGAACCACAATCACCCGCTCTTATCACCTGAGCTACTAACACAGTGGAAGGGGTGGGACTCGAACCCACCTACTGCGATTCCAATACGACGATTTGTTAAAGCAGGCTGGTTTTACAGACCAGTGCCGTTACCCTTCCTCTATACGATTTGTACTTTGTAAGGTAGATATTTCTCTCCTAAATTTATAGAATGTTTAGCAGTTATTTCAGAAGTTGGTATCGAATAAAACTCTCCATCATTAGTTGCTACAAACAATAAATCTGAAGAGTTAGTATCAAATGTCTTACTTGTATTGCTACTTCTATTTCCTCCATTAGTTCTTAAACTAACTACATTTATCCCATGTTCCGATTTTTGGGTAGTAGTCTTTACTTGAACTTTTAATAAATTAGATCCAGTATCTACTATAATATCATAATCTTGAGAATCTGTCATAGGAATAGATACTGTTCATCCTAACTTAGAGTAATAGGCTATGGCATAAGCCATACCTATATCACCTTGCTTTTTTCAATTTATAGCATTTTCAAACATAATCATTATTTTTTAGAACCATTTAAAGGGATTATCTCCAAGTTTTATCCCTAATATCAGAAAATCTACTTTTGATATTCACTTTATAGTAATCGTAAGTAGTCCCTCTGTTTATTTCATCAAGTTGTTCCTGAATACGTTTAAAGGCTTCTTTTTTTAACCTCCTTGTGTTCCAAGATTTCCAAGCTCCATTTTCGCGAGGAGTACATTGATCTCTAAATTCGTGGTGAGTTTTTAACTCTTTCCAATTTTTAGCATGTCTCCATTTTCCATCCGCTCCCATAACACTGTAGCCGACGTTAGTCCAATACTTTAAGCGCTTCTTGAATTTAGTTTCAAGCTTTTTTCTTCTTTCTGCTCTATTCATAACTCTTGATTTGTTGCGGGAGTAGCAGGATTCGAACCTACAATCTATCGGTTAACAGCCGATTGCTTCACCATTAAGCTATACACCCCTAAGCGGAGAGGGCTGGATTCGAACCAGCGGAACCCTTTTGAGGTTCGGTCCCTTAGCGGAGAGGTTGGGTTTCGAACCCAATGCACCGAAATGCACGATTTGCTTAGCAGGCAATCCCTACTCCTTGCAGGTTACTCTCTCCCTAGTTACAATCTAGTTTAGGAATTTTTAATACTTTATCAAATGTGTAATCTTCCCAATTAATTGGGTCACTTTGATTCTTAGATTCTTTAAACGGAACTGATACCTTTAATGAATATCTACCATCTAAATCTTCTATAGGTATTAAAATGTGTATCTTAGATTCTAAATTATATAGTGCGAAGAAATCAACTTCATCTTTAGTGTACTGATGACAGCCTGACGTTGTTCTGCTTGATAGTCTCCACACTATTTTATTATCTTTAAATTGCTCTGACGTTTTGCATTGAACTCTCTTTAATTCACCATTTAAATCAATAATCATATCAGATTTCTCATTCTCCCCAAATGGTAAATACAAAGGAATTCCCCGCATAACAAACTCTGCTTGAGTTAGAGCTTCACCTATGTTTCCTAACCTTTTTGTATCCATATTTCGACTCTGGTTTAGACCACTCACCCACCTCTCCTAAAAATAGTACTACCAACCTATAAAAAGTTACCGCTTGAAAAAGTAAAGGACTGTAATACTATACTATAGATGTACGGATTATCTATCCACAAAATTTATACTTTTTCACAGTGAACCTATTGGGACTTGAACCCAAACTGCTCCTACCACTAAGCAGCCTTTGTTCCAATTAGGTAGGCTCTTGTGGACACGGCGGGACTCGAACCCGATCCTCCTGAGTGCAAATCAAGCGCATTCCCAATTATGCTACCGGCCCTTTTAATTAAACTAGCACGCCATGATGGACTCGAACCACCAACCTCTGGTTTTGGAGACCAGCATTCTACCAATTGAACTAATGACGTGTTTGACTATTCATCTACAAATATGTAATTAGCACTTCTGTAAGCAGCCTCGTTTAACAGTATTTTAGCTACACCACTTTCATATACAGATAAGTGATTGAGTACCCAACCTATTACATGTAATAGATGTGAATCACTCATATCCTTTAACAAAGTAGATGTTACACCTTCATCGTGAAGTTTACCTCTAGACTTCCATTCAAAAGTCTGTCTTAATAACGCATGATCTTTGTTCATATAACTCTTACTTAATAATTACTGAATCGGGTAGCGGATTCGAACCGCTGTAACCCATTTGAGTAGAGAGCGGGATTCGAACCCGCGAACAACGCTTTTGCAGAGCGCGACCTTAGACCACTCAGACATCTCTACCTTATATTCTTACTACCATAATTATCAGTTTGGGAATGACAATTAGGGCAAAGAATTTGTAAGTTTTCTATTCTATTATCTGTTTTAATACCATTTATATGATGAAGTTGTAAAGATATAGGTTTGTTTAATCATTCACTTATTCCACATAATTCACATTTACAATCTTTGAATCCTTCTCTTATAAGTCTTCTCTTGAGACTACTAGTATTCACATAAGTAGAGTTTTCAATTAAAATTTCGCTCATAGGAGTGCTTTGTGTAACTGGCACTTTACTCTTACTAGACTTACTTTTATCAAAATGAGATACATCCAAATTATATTCATCTATCTTTCTATGTACAGTTTTAATGTTGCCAGAGTAAGGTTTCAGCCCTAACTCTCTACAAACATCTGAATATGTGAATACTCTCTGTATAATAGGTTCTAATAATTCCTTAGTATATTCTATTTTCATAAATAAAATTAGATAATACAATAAAAACTAATCTGTTTAGCACCTAAGCCACTCGGTCAACCCGACAAGTTTAGTCAAAACTTAATTCTATAAGAATTTGTTGTTTTGCCCTTCTTCTTTCTCGTTTCTTGTCAATTACAGGAGCAAAATACTCCCCGTACTTTCTAAGATATGTTTCTTCCCCATACCCAATAAAATCTTTTCTACCATAGGGTTTAATTTTCCTATTTCTCCAGATGATACGATTCACTCCATTTCTTTTTTCTATAGCCAAAATCTCTCTAGGACTTTTATTCTGGTGAGAATCTCGATGCCTTTGATGAAAACTTCTACTCATGATATAAAATTTATAGAGGAAGCAGCCAGACTCGAACTGGCACACCGCTTTTATACGATTACTGGTAGTTTTGATTTGATATTGAGGAGAGTGTAGGAGTCGAACCTACTCAACGAATGGTTACGTTACATCGGATTTCAAGTCCGTTCCATTACCGTTCTGGCAACTCTCCTTATTCATAATCTTTTCTATGAGTCCTTGCACTATTTTTGTTCTTAGATTTATAAGTATCTAATTGAGAATCACAATTAGGACATATTAATCTAAGATTTTCTTCCAAATTATTAGAAGCATCTCCGTTTATGTGGTCTAGTATAAAATTAATAGGTTTATCATTTCAGATTCTACTCATTCCACAAATAGCACATTTGTTATCTTGCTTAGTGTATATGTAATCTCTGATACAATTTCTAAGTGTAGTAGATACCTTGCATCCTGTATCTCCAGTTTGCTTTCACCTTTCAATCTTCTCTTTATTACACTGCTCATTATAACAACTTCTACACAATCCAGACTTGTTATCATAAGCAATTGTTTTACCACACACTCTACAAGTTGGTTTACTCATCAAATAAAATTATTAACTAATATCGTCTCATCTCAGACTACTGCCTTACCAATTAGGCTTATACTTCCTTTTTATTAGAAAACTCTTTAACTACTAATCTTAAAGCCTCAATGGGAATTTGACAAACCTCTTCAAAATTAGTATGTCCTTCTTGCCTTGCAATTTGTATAAACGAGCTACATAATTTTATGCGATAGTTATTATATTCTGGAATACTAGTATGTAATATTATTGCGTTTAAACCACACTCATCATAGTGAATACTAATATTCTTTATATTATTGATCGCTTCCTCGTATTTACTATTATACATTGTTGAAATAGCTATCGCTTTTAATAGCTTTATCCACTCATCTTGAGACTTAAAGTTTATAAACTCTATATTAGCCTCTATTTTCTCTTTCAAATCCATATTTAAACATATTTATTGAGTGGGTAATGGGAATCGAACCCACATCTCTAGTTTGGAAGACTAGAGCACTAACCATTGTGCTATACCCACATATTAAGTGGGGCGGGGAGGAATCGAACCTCCAACGCCAGATTAATACTTGTTTTTTCCTGCGAAATTGTCCGTTTGACTATGACAATTAGGACATAATAACTGTAGATTCTCTAATCTGTTATCATTATTCACACCATTAACATGATGTAACTGCAGTGATATAGGTTTTCCTAACCATTCTGTTATACCACATTCTGGATTTTCACATTTATTCTTCTTCAAACCCTCTTTCAATAATCTTCTTTTCAAAGAATTATTGTTATTATATGCAGAATTGCAGCATAATATGTCTGACAATTCATATTTTTTAGTTTGAGAAGTTCCATGTGCTCTTCCTTTAAAGTGTGATGTATCTATGTTTAATTCATCTAATCTCTGTTTTAGGTTAGTCCAAGGTCTTCCACCTTTTTCATGATAACCTAATGCTCGAAGTACTTGAGATAATGTAGTAGAGTTTGCTACTAGTTCTTCTAAGTCCTCCTTAGATACTGAATTAATTTTTGACACCACCATAGTGGAGAGTCGGGGAATTGAACCCAAGCCTAGGGTTTTTCAGACCCTCGTGCAATAACCACCTACACCAACTCTCCTTTTTATTTACTTAGTGCTCTACCATTGAGCTACCGCCCCCTCCTTATTATACTTTTATACATTGCTAATTCTTTTTGACATGAAGATATAAATAACTCTACATCAATTCCACAATCTAGCACGTTATTTTTACTTTCGTCGAGGAATCTTCTAAGTTCATGTTCAATCAAATCACTTTCTTCATCTCCATATCCTATTCCATGAATATCATAAGTACATCCTGGAAAATAACATAGCCAAACTGCTTCTTCAAATGAAGCACATGCACATATTGTAAATCCAGCGTGCTTAATTCTTTCTCTTACTGTAGGAGTATTTAATCTTAAAAAACATTTTGGCATAATTAACTTTCCTCCTTTGCGTTTTCTATCATACTTAGAATAGCAGAAACACTTACTTTTATTGCACTTTTCATTTCTCTAGCATATCTAGCCCAATCGTTGCAATCTCCATATTCCCATGAGGTGCGTGTTGAGTTCTCTAGACTTTCTAACATTGAAAGCACAGCCGCTTTTTCTGATTTAGATACCGTCATATTATTTTCTTTTAAAATTGTACCCCGATCAGGAATCGAACCTGAATCCTCGGTTTAGAAGACCGATGCTCTATCCATTGAGCTATCAGGGCAAATTTGATCTCCAACTCGGACTCGAACCGAGAAATCCGCCTTACTAAAGCGGTGTTTTACCATTAAACTATCGGAGAACTTTTATTATCACTTGTAAGCAAAATAATTTTTAATTGCTTGAAATACACTATCACACTCTGGATACTCTAGATTCATCCATCTATCTGTATCACCGAATCCAAAAATAGTTCATCATAGTATCGTATGAAGGAAGTTTGAGATAATTGTCAATACTATCCGAAAGCATTGTTGTCCTAACTTTGTAAACATCTTCATTCCGATGTAACATGTAAAACAAGAGCAGTAGTGCTAAAATACTAATTACAAATAACACAGTAAGTACTCCTAGAATAATCATCTTAGTCATATTAAAATATCTTTTAGTAAAGAGCTAATTACAAATTACGGGTTAGCTCCAAATTCCTGTAAAGTTTAGTAACGCGAACTCCCTAATCGTGAGTAACGACAGATGGCTTAAAAGTGACCTGACACTTAGTGTAGAGGATGTGAGATTTGAACTCACGACCCCTTGAATGTAAATCAAGTGCTCTGAACCAACTGAGCTAATCCTCTAACTGTATAATTCTATTAGCTTATTCAAAGCTGCAAGTCTAGCCTCTTTATCACTTTTATCCCACCAAAATAACCCTCTATAGTCTCCTGTAACGTTTACACCAAAAAATGATGGGGCAAATTCTGGAATAAATTCTTGTACCGTCTCACATCTGTAAATATGGCGCACTCTCTCAGTTACTAGACCTTTATCAATAAGAGTTTCACTAATGGCAAAACATAATCCAGAATATCCTCTTCTAGACATTATCCTATCCTTAGATTCTTCTAGAACTTCTACAATCTTTTCTTTTTCTATCATAATATCTATTGTTTATATTTGTTGGGTAACCCAGGCTCGAACTGGGGATCTCGGCATCCCAAATGCCGCGGATTAACCTACTTTCCTATTACCCAATGTTAAATATAGCCGAAAGTATGGGATTCGAACCCCTCCTACTCATAGACAGTGAGTTATGCTACCTTTACACTATACCTCCGAAATAGTAGTACAAAGATACTACTTTTATTTTTACCAAGCAAGTATTTTGCAAAAAATTTATTTAGCATCCCCAACGAGATTCGAACTCGTGTCTAAGCATCGAAAGTGCTTTGTCCTAGACCACTAGACGATAGGGACATTTCAAGTCGCAGGTAAAGAAATATAATTATGTCAAGAACTAAATCAAGAACTAAGACCAGTTTACGATACAAAGACGAAAACTAAGACAGAAATTTAATATATTCCGTAAACTGTCAGTATGAACAAATTTTACTAGCTGGAAGCCAGTGAATTAAATATAATTCTTGATAATGATATGTTGGTATATTTCTTTACTTGCACAAAGAATGGTTAAATCCCAATGAGGATTAAGTCCTATTCACCTTTATTTTTAGAAACCTGAATATTTTGAAGGAAGTGGAAAATACCTTCAAGTGATTCAGGAACTACGATTTTCAATTGACTGATTCTCTGAGTCTCTGTGTTTTTGTAAGAAACTAAATCAGACATCAGTTTAGCTCTCTCACTACTAACTTTTTCCATTAACAACGATCTCTCGTTGTTTTTCTTTTCGTTAGCTTTGGTCATTTCATCCTTTATCCGGAATTTAAGCTGATTTAGCCGAGCAGACAAAGCTCTATGTTCGGATTGCATTTCAAAGAAGGCATCTTCTACTTTAGATGGTTCTATTGAAGGAACATAGTCGTAAATCACTATATTCGCAGACGAACTCTTGTCTACATTGTGTGGTTTAGTTATCTTATTTTGAAGCTGTTTACGAGCCTTAGAAAATGCACCGTTTGGATGAATAAATTTACCGATAACAGCAGATCTTGCCTCTAGAGAATAGTATTCATTTCTATCCTTGATGTTCCATGTTCCTAAGATGTCTTCTTCACCTACAGGTGATTCCATACTTGGCAATTCTGGATAATCAACTCCTACTAAAGTACAATATTCTCGCAGGTTCATGTTAGATATGGCTTCCAGTTCACTCTCTTTAGCCTTAATAGCTTCCCTAACCCAGGCAATAAAAGAGTTAGCATCCGAAATAATCTCCAAAGACTCCTTCATTTTGTCTAGAAACTCTTCCCCGCTGCCTTCTTCGACCAAGACTTTTTCTCGGTTAGTCCCAAGAACTGAAATATACTCATTTATAAAAGCAACGTTTTCTAACTCTAGTTTACAAGCTTGAACAACTTCTGCAGCTATATTAGCTAGGTGATTAGCACTTGTACTAGTCATACCTTTGTTGTCAAAAAACACTTCATTACACTTTTTCATACTCATTTACATTTTATAGTTTAGTACCTCAGGTGAGACTCGAACTCACACGGGCTAAGCCCATATGCTCCTAAGGCATACGTGTCTGACCTATTCCACCACTGAGGCTTAATTTTACCATTGAATCATTAACATCATGAATAAAATAACTCCAAATGCTATTGAAACTAATTTAAACTTTTTATCTTTCATATTACTATGTGTTAGTTGCGGGACCAGGAGTCGAACCTGGAACTCAAGGTTATGAGCCTTAAATGATACCTTTTCACCATCCCGCGATATTGGTTAAAAATACTTTTTGAAATCCTTTATAAGGCTTATTTTCTTATTCCTAACACTTTTAATTATGTGTAAGGTATTAACTATAGGATATAAAGCTATAAACATAAGTACCATTACGTTACAGTCTTTGTATTTGTCGTCACTCATCTCTGATGCACATACTATAGAGGATATAAAGGATATAGCACAAATTATAACTAATAATAACATTAAATATACCATATTTCTTTTTTAATTTTAAAAGTTCTACAGTAGAAGTTCGTAACGCTCCCACCGCTGCTTATTTAAGGCAGTTATGCAACTCTACACTATACTGTTACTTTCTTGAATATTTAATTTTAGATTCTTCAAAATATTTATCATACTCCTCTGGATCAGTTATATATCGACTCTGACTTTTAAATCTGTAATCAAATATATAATCACACCAATCGTAATCATTCACTAAAACCTTTGGAGCTGGAAGTTCATAAGATTCTATATCTGTTAAATACATAATCTCCTTGACCTTCTGTCTAGTAGCCCTCTTGATTTTTCTCCTAAAATCTTCATGGTGGGCTATTCCCTTGTCTTTATAGATAGGAAGTTTCTTACTTTTAGACATAACACTATGTTTTATATATAGTACCCAGAGTGGGACTCGAACCCACAAGAGCATTACTGCCCAGGAAATTTTAAGTCTCCTGCGTTTACCAATTTCGCCATCTGGGTGAGCTGAGGCTATAGAGATTTCACATCTGTACGCCTCTTTTGAATTTCAACGTACTATAAGTGGGCCCCTCCAGACTCGAACTGGAATATCGCCGGTTTATGAGACCGGTGCTGTCACCATTTAGCTAGAGGCCCTTATACTTACACAATAATACCCAAATACCTACCTCTAGTTATATCAAACTGAGTTAAGGGAATACCCATAAGTAATTTATGTTTTATAGCTCTGGCTAATCGTCTTTTATACTTTCTATACCATTTACCTTCACAATATCCAAATTTTTTACAAGAATGATTCTTAGGAATTTTGTTCCAACCAAATTTCTTTTTGTCTTTTATAGCTTTCATAAATCAATCCCTTAGTTGCCCTACCAAGATTTGAACTCGGACTCGCAGAACCTATAGCATTTATTTATTAGCACTTCCACAGTAATTGTCTGTTTGAGAATGACAGTTAGGACATAGCAATTGCAGATTCTCTAATGTGTTATTAGAATTATCTCCATCTATATGGTGAAGTTGCAATACTAATGGTTTGTTTAACCATTCTGATAATCCACATAAAGCACATTTATACTCTACTAGATTATCTTTCAACAGTCTAGCTTTCACTTTACTAGATTGGATAGTTGATCCCTTAACAAAGTATTCTTCTTTTGGTCTCTCCTTTCCATTTTTGTAAGTTCTAGCTCTCCCAGTGAAGTGTGAAGTATCTATGTTGTATTCTTGAATCTTTCTTTTAAGAGTATCCGTATTATTACCTCTGGTATTAATACCAAGTCTCCTTAGTGTTTCTACATAGGAGATTGAAGCCTTTACAGCTTCTTCAACTCTTGATTTGTTCCAATCATACTTAGTCTTCATAGTTGGAGCAAGAGGATTCGAACCTCTACTACAACAGCCAAAATGTTATGTGCTTGCCATTACACTATGCTCCAGCGTTGTTATAAATCTGTTGTGCTGCCATTACACCATAGGGCATTATAAGTGTGTTTTGCTATTCTGGATGAATAACAGTGCAAAGATACTACAATTTTTTGGACTGTCCAAGAGAAAATATATAAAATTTTTCCGACAGAACTTTAATAATGTAACTATTGTTTTTATTTTGAAATGTAGTAGTATTTAACACTGCCACTAGATTTTACTACTAAAGATGCTTCCCAGTACTTTTTAGGAATGTTAGTCAGGATAAACTTGTAACCTCCATAAAAGAAAATGATACAATCTTCCAAAAATGTGAAAGTTGTAATCTCTTTACTTCCAGCCAACACCTTAAAAGTAATTTCTTCATCAGTCTTTCTCTCCAGATTTAAGACATTAAAATAGGCAAACTTATTTTCAAATGAAAGGATAATTATTTCATTCTCTTGATCAAACTCCACATTTGCCCATTTATTACTTACTAGTTCTGCATTCTTTGCTTTGTCTTTAGTTGCATACAGATATTTATACGATACTGCATTAGCAAAAGTGGACAGCATCAACAGGATAGAAATAATTATTACTTTCATTTTACTTAATTTTTTAGGTTAAACCATTTAAAGGATAACTCTCCGATTTAATTCGAAGTTTCTCTTTTAAATGGTCCAGAAGAATAGTATTACACGTTGTTCCTAGAGAACTAGAGCGGATTGAAGTGATAATACTTCTATTAGCATTGGAATACTTATTTTCCTCTACGATACTATCCAGAGTATTTTTAGCATCAAGAATTTCGTCAATATTTTCATCTGGTATTTCTCCGGAAAAATCTTCTAAAGTACCACAATATAGGTCGTACTTTATCAGTAAATCAACAAAATCCTTAATAGGAACAAATATTACTCCATCGAATCTGCTATTGAAGAAGTCGTAAGCCTCCGCCTCTTGCATCTTTCTACTAGCTTCTTCAACTTCACAGTATGTTTTGGAGTTTGTCAATCCAAGTTTTAAAAGTTGATCTCTTTTCTTTAAGATACTTTTGTCAACTCTTGTGCCTTTAAGATCTGAAAGTCTTTTCAGACCCAGATCATAAAGTTCATTGTGAATTTGTTCAGCTGTAATCATTGTAGCATAGATATTAGTTTCATAAGTATTTCCTGTTGCGGAACTTCTTCTAAGTTTTCAAAGTTAGACAGGATATGCAAATTTAGAAATGGCATGACTTCCAAAATATCACTAGGAATAGCCGTGTTATTTGGCGCTATAGCTTTGGTACAAATAATGTCCCCATTGTCTCTGATATTGTCAAATTCAAAGATCCATTCATTACCCTCGAAATTTCCTTTGTACCACTTTTTCTTTTCTAGAGTGATTATCTGATCATTTGACAACAATACTTTTCCAGTATTGACAGCTAACTGTACTCTGAATAGAGTAGCTTCCTCCTCACCTACTTCTTCCACAGGGTTTGACATAGTCGGTATTGTCCACATTTTCCCGTCTGTTAGTAAACCAGTGAACCCACCGTCTGGAGCAAAAGTAGTAACCATGATAGCTACTCCAGTGACGGAACTCTTTACAACATCCCCTATGTGTATTTCTGGATTTTTGTTTTCATTGTTTGATTCAACATTTGAGACCTCAACGCTGATATCATAATCATGATCTCCCTCATAATCACAATTATTCATGCTATGAATCCACTTAGTTCCGTCCTCGTCTTCGAAACCAAGAATTATTCCAAATTCTGGATCATTTACCAAAACTTTAGCAGGAAATGTTTTCCCTTCGATTGTTACCTGAACGTCTTTACTGTAATCTACTGTTTCCATACAATTTCTTTTTTTTTTGTTATACTAATTGATAATTTCCGAATTTGGATTTCTTGATAATAGTTTTCAGAGTAATTGAAACTCCTCGATATATTACCTCTCTATCTTGATTCTCTACTAGTTGACCACAACAATTTACTACATTTAAATTGCTACAGTAATATACTGTTCCAGTGTTTATATTCCTAACTTTCATATTATTAATAGGAACAGCAAAGTCATTTTGTGTACCAGCAGTAGGATAAGGGTGATTTATTCCTATAATTTGAAACAAATCCTCAGCCTCTTTAGTTCTCATAATACTGCATCCAACCATCATATCAAAATCTGATTGGGATGATTTTTTCACTACAAAAGACCCATCCTTAAAATATACTAGCGAACCTAGTTTGAAATGATTGTATAAAACTGGATTAGGTGTTACTAGTGCTCTGAAAAACTCTTTTTTCTTAGACATCTTATATTTTTTTTATGGATTTTAAAGACTAACCATCTAAAAGAAGAAACTCTGAATTAAATCGGAGCATTCCTTTAAATGGTCTTGTTACTTAAAAACTTCAAGAGATTCTTGAAACAGTTCCTTCCTAGAGGTAATCATGTTTCCATCTGGAAGAATCTTTGCCTCTATTCTTCCATGATAGGCAACATACTTGGTTCCATTAGCATACATTGTATGCGTTTGATTTGAAATCATAGAATCCTCTAGCAATGTTCTCAATTTTCTCTGAATTATTGTAGCCATATTTTTTTATTTTTATCATTTAATAAACTCCTATAATCCTATTCCGTTAGATAACTTAGAGTTTAGGGTCTAGACTTGTACTTCGTCTATCCAAGTTTGTATAGCATCCATACTTACGCAGCTTCACTAATCTAATGCTTGTGGTCTAGAACTAGACTAGAAATAGTTAAGTCTACAGCTAGATTTTGTAGACGCGCCTCTATATTACCTCAGTTTCCACTTTTTCTTATACCTCTCTATGAAGTCTTCTGGGAATTGAGAAATCCATCCACAGTGAGGACATTGAAATTGTGTGCCATTGAAGAATGTTCTAGGCATAACTGAACAGTTTAGACAATAAGGTGAATAACCTTCTCTTGTCATTAAGTTTTCTCTTACTATGGTTTCTTCAGCCATGATTTGCAATTTTGTTAAACAGTTCCTCCTAGATATGCGTCCCAATAGAACGGAGGCTCTTCAGGGATTCGATTTCCTTCTATATTGTGATCTATATCACTGTCAGCTCCTTTTTGAGGCTTAAAAGGTGTTAAGCCCTTTACATATCCCAAAACTGCTGTTCTAGAAATCTCTTGTCTATATAATCCAACTGAATAGTCTGGGTTCTTAGTCGCTAGAGTTCTACCCCATCTGACTGCATCGTGTTCCTGTAGGAAGATCTTATCAACTGTAAGATCATCTCCAACTATAGTATGAGCTACTAGATAAAAATATTGTCTCATGTTTTGCTTACAATTTACCTGTGCATTGCGAGGTTTTTAATTTGAGGAAGTGTGGAGACTCGAACTCCACTTCGACGTGCCATTGGCAGATTACATCTTATCCCAGTACATACTCCGGATTTTATGTACACTTCCCAGTTGCTAATATAACTTTTGCTCTTTCCAAAGCCTTTATCACTACATCAATAGATTCAGCATTGGTGAATATAAGCCTTGTAACAACTGTACCATTTTCCTCTTCCCTATTAAGCTGTTCTCCAACTTCTCTTGGCTCTTTGAGGACACTGAAATCCACAACAGCTTGCTGCATGTTAGTTATTCCTGTACCAACTCCTACATAGCCTTTTCCAAATATAATATGTTGTATCATAATCTAATTACTTGAGTATTAAGTCTGTCAACAAAAGACTCTTCATCTTCGATACGGTCTAATATAGCTTTTGCAATGGTTTCCAAATTTGAATGTAAGGAACAGTCTCTGTCATATTCAAACCTCGTTTCACCTTTGGCTCTAATTGCTCCAGACGAATTGATAAGTACATATTTTACATGCATAAAACATATACTTGAATCAAGCTGAGCTTTATATACTACCGTTTCCATTATTTCCAACTAATTATAAATGAAATCCAAATAAGGGCAATTCCAAACTGAGTAAAATCCATTCCTACGGCTATCATAGGAAAATCAGGCTGGCTAATAGTCAACCTGATATTTTTATAAATTTTGTATGTCATGCTGCTTGTAGTGTTATAATTCCTGACAACATAATAGCTCCTGAATCTCTATACATATAGACTGGGTGATTTTTCATCTTTTTGATGAATTGTCTGTGTCCTACAAAAGGAAGATCTAAGGACTCCCACTCGTCTATGTAAGTGAACTCAGGAATACGGTTCTTGAGATAATTAAGAGTGTATAATACTCCCGCATTTCTCACCGAAAAAGTAAATGCAATAAATTTACCTCCATTGTTTCTCATTCTGTTATAGAGATAAACGAAGTCTGATCCGCACGTTATAACAGTTTTGCAGAAATCACAGTCTACCATGTCTGGAGCTTCTATGTACCTGGTCATTGCTTCGTATCCAGTGCATATGTCTGCTTCAAATACGCCAACTTCAGAGTTTTTAGGAGGGTTAATATCTACTAACAACACACCACTATTCTTTGGAATTACTTTCATATATTCCTCTGAATGTGTTCCTGCCAATCCTAAGAAGTTTTTAGGTTGCTTGTTTGCAAATAACTGTTTCTGTACATAACGTTTTACTTTTGCATCTAAATACTGTTCCATTTTTTATCTACACCTTACCTATACGATGTGAGGTTCTTATGTGTTAGTTACCTTATCGCCTCCTCTGTCATATACTTATCCTCCCAAGGAGTGTCCCTACGATAATTTTAGACACAATTATATTTAGTGAATGGTAAATGCGTTCTTATATCGCACGGAGTATGTTCGCCCTCTCATGCGTAACCTATAAGAAACTGGTGCCCTCAACGACTTGGGAAATTGTTAAGTTTTTTAGTCATTATATTTAAATAGTAATATAAACTATCCATTCGCCAAAATCACTACCGAGAACCAATTCCTCGAAATCTGAAGTATCTTCATCAATACATTTAGTTTCTGGATTATGTGCGAATTGCATTTTGATGAACCTTACAACATCATCCCAAGTTTGCTCTCCTTTGTACAAGTTTCCTGTAAAATGTAGTGCATGACCTTGATTTGTGTTTGTCCAATCTTCAGCTCTTGTAAACTTTAGATCTGTACCTAATTCAATACACATAATCGCATCCTGAATGTATGCTGACAATTCTTCTCTTTGTACATTAAATCTTGACATAACTTTATACACTTTACCTATACAGTGTGAGGTTCTAATTTGTTAAAAGAGCTATTAGTTTCAGTATACACTTACTTATCTTTCAAACCACGTAACGGTTGCTCTCGTCTTGAAAGTGGTAGCCGAAGCTACCAAAAAAGAGATGAATAATACTTAGACCTTCCTGTGCTACTATACTTTGAATTGTTTCACAACAATTACATAGTCTCAGAGCGTACCCATTATGGTCTTGTAGTAAAAAAATTCAAACAGACTACCCTCAATTGAGGATAGTTTCGTCCTAGTCTCATCAGTGTATATTTTATAGACTCCTAGGCTGTCTCTCAGTTTGTTATGTACAAACTGAATTTTATGATTGTCTTAATTTCAAATATATATATTTTGGAAAGAGCATTTTGGGGAAACTCGAATTTAGCTCTAAAACAAGTTCAGATATGTTGATTTGAGTTTTCAAGATTGATAGGTTAAAAATGCTCTTTCTTTGGGATTTGGGAATGTTGAGAAAATTTGTTGAGGTGGAGAGAGAAGGACAGTGGAACCACGCTCATTTATCCCATTCAACAACACTGTTCATCCTCATTATCTACAGAGATTGCATCATTCCAACTATTTTCCTCATCTACGGGAATACACTTCAATATTGTATAATTCCCATGATCGTCTCTCTTCACTTGAAAGTAACATTCATAGTTAGGGAGCCAATCGCCTGCATAGATCTTGAAATTCAATCCCTCGTAATATACTCTATCACCTTTGGTTACTCCCTTTACTACGAATATTTTCATTATTATATAATTTCTACGAAGTTAGTAAATGCTACGAAAGCAAAAACAGAGATATTAATCTCTGTTCTTTAGCATTTCCAAATACTCTTCATAAGTATATACAACGCCGTTCACTGTTACAAATCTTCTGTTAGTTTTCATGATTTTTAATCTTTTTTAGTTGTTTTTAATCTGTTTGTTTGAGTTTTAACGGGCGCAATATTGCGCCCGTTCGGATATTCTTACAACGTTTGTACGCTGTATTTGTACCCTTTCTTTGTTTTTGTTTCGTCGTAACGTACTTTGTTTTGCCCGTTTTCCTGATAAAATTCAGGACGTAAAACTGTTAGTTCACCTTCACATTTGAGGTACGTTTTTTCTTCTAACAATTTGTTGAGCGCGTCACGTTCCGACAATTCTGTAAAGTCGGCAACGACTGATTGTAAATTTTCGTCAATTGACGGTTTAACGCTTGCTTTCAACGCTGACAATGCAAGCGTTCCAACTTTGCCCGTTTCTGGTTTGTCGTCAAAGTAAACAGCTTCCAGAACGATATAAGACCGTTCTGTATCACTTCCAGCCGGTTTAAATTTCCTTTCGGAAAAGTTACCCGTCAATACAATGTTTTTACCGTTATATCCGGCTAAAGCCAAATTTTGGTCAAAACGTTCTTTGCGTGCGTTTTCGATTACAGCAATGTTTTCCTTTACTGATTTAAAACCTTTACTTTTCTTGCTTTCTTCAATTGTAAACATAATCTTTCTTTTTTGATTGTTTGTAAATCTGTTTTTGTTTTGAGAATTATTTTTACTTTTTTCTCAATCCCTGTGGGGGGAGTTAAGAGTATGTCGAATCCCGGAGGGGGGTCATAAATGAGATTTTAATTATCTAAAATATTTATAAAGTTCAAATTTCAAATTTTTTACAAAATACTAGGAGGGGTCATTTTAATTTATTAATTTTGCATTATAAAAATTGAATGATTATGGAAAATAGTAAAAAATTAGAAATTGTCAAACTGGCTGTACTAGCTTTTAAGGATGGAGATTATGCAAATTTTAGTTTAAAAGAATTGAGTAATTGTGGAATTAAAGATAAGTCTTTAAAAGATGGATTAAGAGAATTGTGTAACCTCGGATATTTAGAAAATTTAACGGTAAATGGATACTATCCCAAGTATAAAGTAAATTATGATGGAGAATGTCCATCATATATATTTGACGATATAACTCCAGGAACTAAAGATTTCTTAATTAGGGCTGATTTAGCACTGAAAGGAGACTATACTAAAATGACAGCTAAAGCTTTGTCAAAACTTTTATATCAAGACGAGAATAGATCATCAAGTGTATCTAATTTTATGACTAAAATAAAATCCTTTTATAAAACAACAGTATTTGAATTGTTAAAAAATAAGACTTACATTCATCTTACTATAAGCCATTCAAAATATAAAATAGAATCAGACGCAAATGGGTACAAACTTATATCTACTCCAAAAGAAGGTAATAGCTACTATTGCACTAATTGTGGGTGTACTGATGAAAATATGTTCTATACTAAACACAGAACGCTTTGTCGTAAATGCTATAATGAACATTGTAAAAAATTGAAGCAATCTACTATTGGTAAATTTCTTTATAACAAAGCTAGACAAGAGTATAGAAATAGACCTAATATCGCAGAGTTTTCTATAACAGAGGAAATAATAGAAAGAGTGTGGGATTTACAAAATCATTTAGATTATTATACTGGAGAACCTATATTAGATATTAATAATATGTCCTTGGACAGAATAGATTCAAGTAAAGGATATGTAGAGGATAATATATGTATTACTACAATAGCTATCAATGTAGCTAAGAATGATTTATCAAAAGAAGACTTTATAGAAATGTGTAAAAAAGTTGTAAATAATTTCACTTCCCCTACACGGTAGGGGGGGGGATTAAATTTAAGTACCTAAAATATAAACCGCGTGTCTCTTATCAAAATTTTTAAAATTTACTTGTTTGGTCAGAAAAATTCTATTACCTTTGCATTATCAAAGGAATTAGAAATGGATATAGATAATAATTGAAATACGATTGAGAACTGAGAAAACTATGAAATAAACGACTCAGGAGATATTAGAAATAAGAAAACTGGCAGATTGTTAAAAATTCAATTATCTAATTCTGGATATTATATATGTAGATTATGTAAAAATGGAAAGTGTAAAACTGTAACTATAAATAGTCTGAAATGAAAGGATTCAAAAGAGCCAAACAGAAATTAGAGGAATTGAAATTGGAAATATATAAAAATAATATAGAGATTAATAAACAAATTTCTGAATTTAAAAAGAAGCTTCAAAATGAAATTAATACTACCATTAAATCTGGCAAATAAGCTAATTAACAATTTAGGATTCGATAAGGTTGATATTTTAGTTCCAGGAGTAATTACTGAGAATTATTTTTTTAATATAAATTTTACTCAAAAGAGTTATTATATTTCTCCCTCATTTTCTGAATCAACTCCAGAAGATATTATATTTGCGAATTTAGTATTAGACCATTTAAAAGAGAACTCCGAGTTAGTTTAAAGTTGGATTCTTCCTTTAAATGGTTCCAGTTGCAATTTAATAAAAATTATCCGGATTCATTTGGAAGTTAGAAAATAAAGTAGTAATTTTGTAATCTAAATTAATAAAACTAAGACATGAAAGAAAATACATATTTTATAGTATATCAACTAGAAATTATTGATGGAATGAAAGTTTATCCAAAGAAATTTTCCAAAATAATTAAATTAGCTACAGATAAGTTGTCAGAAGATAACATTTGGAATGAATTAAATATTCCAGATAACTATAGTTCAAAAGTATTATTGAGTATTCAAAAGTTATAATGGATAGTATATCAAAAGGTTATTTAGGAAGTCTAATTACTGAGAAGGGATTATTTTATTGGGGTAGACATAGAAACTGAAGACATTTATATTATACCTTCTGAGATAACAGAACAGTATAAATCAAGTATAGGGATTACTAAAGTTCAATCTTTTAAAAATAACTTTAAATTAAAAGGAATCCCTGAAGAGGTTGATGATAAAGAAATTCAACTATAAAAATTAATTTCTACGGAAGCTTATCTGTACGGCAAACAGAAACGCTCTTCAAAAGCGTTGGTCCCCTTCCAAAAGGGATTATTCGGGTTCGACCCCTGACTTCCGTGCTAAACTCCAGGTTAGTTCAGAGGCTAGAATGCTAGATTTGTAATCTTGAGACGTCGGTTCGAATCCGACACTTGGATCTATTTTCTAATTTTAAATTTATAAACTATGAAACATTTGTAGATTAATTTCGGAAGAGCTTCTCCATAATAAGTATTAATTCAGAAAATTATGAGATACTACTTTTTAAAATTTATAAAAATTAATTATTATGGAAACTTTATTAGAAGCTATTAAACAATTAGAAGAAAAACAAATTAAGGCTAAAGCCAATAGAAAGTCAGCAAACTATCAAATTAGAAATCAAGCTAATTCAGAAGTTTATTTCAATCGTTGTAATTTATTTGCATTGAATACCGCATGGTATATAGTTAAACATAATGTTGATACGAAAGACTATATAGATTCAGTATTGTCACAATATAAAGGAGATCAGGGTTGGAATGGATATGGCAATACCTCATGGGGCAATTATAAAATATATTTTGCAAATAAGGTAACAAGTTTGGTTGAAAATGAAAAGACTTTACGTGCTGATAGATAAAAGTTTAAATCCAATTTATGGATGTGTTCAAGGCGGACATGCAGTTGCTCAATATATGCTAGAGCATAAGGATTGAAATAATGAGTATTTAATATATTTATCAGCAGATATAGAACATGAGAAAGAAAAATTATCCCTACTTGGCAAGGACTTCTCAATATTCAGAGAGCCTGATTTAAACAACAAAACTACTGCCATAGCAGTTGTTGACGACGGTTCTTTATTTAAGAAACTAAACTTAGTTTCGTTCGGGAGTTAATTCTCCCAAATGCTTCATTGGTCGAGTGGCTAGACGAACATCTCTAAAATGTTGATACGCGGGTTCGAATCCTGCATGAAGCACTCATTTAATAACAATTACTATGAAACAATTTGTAAAAATTCTGTTATTGTTCTTGTGGTTAATGACTTCAATAATTACTGGAGCTTGTGCATTAAATAGTACAATTCCTTTTTATATGGTTTTTGGAGCATTAAACATCTTGATTAACATTGGAGCAATTTATAAAATTGCTAAAGAGTTGGAATTATTTTAAATAAGATATTTGGGGATACCAGGCTTTTGACTAGTATGTGAGAAGTAATATGGCATGTAGAGCTGAAACAACTCTTTAAACTATTTCAAAACAATAAATGCAGAAAGAACTAATACTTCTTTCTCTATCGCTGCTTAGTAGATAGAGGCGAGTTGGTAACTAACTTAGGAACAGAATAGTTACAAACAAAAAATCCCTCGATTTAAACACAATCCAAATCTTTTAAAACATGTAAACCGTATTATATTCCGGTATTAGGACGAGGGTTCGACTCCCTCTATCTCCACTACTTAGATGAACATATTTATTAACTTAATCCTTACAGTTATGGAAACAATAGTAAAAATTGTAAAGAAAGCTGGAAGTTGGATAGTGCAGACACTTAATAAACCTGCATATTATACTCCAACAGGAATTATACCAATGGTTAGGGTGTAATTCCATTAATGGGATTGGGTAATTTACTTGGGTGTATAGCTCAGCGGTAGAGCAAATGGCTGTTAACCATTAGGTCGAGAGTTCGAATCTCTCTGCGCCCTCAATTTTTAACTTTAAAATGAATTAATATGTGTGCAATGTTAACAAAAATCGAAAGAGAGAATTTCTGGCTTAAGAATAAAGTAGATCAACTAGAAGAAAAACTTGAAAAATCTGAAATAGTTAGAGGACAATTAAAAGCCCAAGTAAGAGAGCAAGAGTTGACAATTGGAACTTTAAATAATTCTGTAAAAGAGGAATTAAGTAAACTGAAAGCTGCTTTGGCAGCTATGATCAATAGACTGGACGAGAAGTTAGAAGATATGGATATGTCTGAAGGAGTTGAGGAAGGTGTTAATGATTCAGTAGGAAATATAAAAGAGCTAGACGAAGATCTTATTTTAGAAGCTCTAGAAGATAAAATAGAAGCTGAGCATATTCGTGTTATGAACTTAATTAAAGACAGCTCTAAAAATCCAGCCGATGTTCTATTTACATTAATGGAACTGGTAAAATTAGCTGCAGAGAAAAATTTTAAAGAAATGAAGTCTCTGCTTGAAAGATGTGGAATAGATTCTAATTTGCCAGATCTGCTAGAGCAGTATCAACAAGAATTTACTGAAGATGGACGTGAATAGGTGGAATGGAGAGAACTTTCCCATGAGAATAAAGATTGTACATCTTGAAGACGATAAGGTATCTCTTACAGTAGAGAAATACTTACTCGACAATTTAGAAGGAGATGTAAATCTTGAAGACGCTCCAAGACAGGAAGTTCTTAGTATAATGGGAAACAGTGAACTAGAATGTAAAAGAGTATTTAGAATGTTAGAACTTAGGGAAATATAATGAAAGTATCAGTAACAGAAAATAAAGAACTCTTAGATTTAGTAAAAGCTGGACTGAGAAGAAATAAAGAGCTTTACGGAAAGAGATATTGCCCATGTAGATTAGAGCATACAGATGACACTATATGCTTCTGCAAAGAGTTTAAACAGCAACCTGTTGGATCTACATGTCATTGTGGAATTTATATAAAACTTGAAAATGATTAATTATAAAGAAACTATTAAGAATTTTAGAAAAGCACTTCCAGATGCAGATCTAGATACCTTACTTGATTTAATGGATAAAATAGTAGAAACTCCTACAATAAATTGGACACCAAGTCCATTAACAAATCCATTAGTACCTTGTAGTCACGACAAAATTATGTATGACACAAAAACTACTAATATTAATGAAATATAAAAAGGCGACGGGTAATTATTTACCTGCCGCCTTTTTTGTTTATTAACTTTCACAATTCTGATAAATTATCTGTATATCTAGCAGATTTATTTTGATACTCTCTTATAGTATCTTCATATAAATTAGGATTTTTTGGCTTGATCATTATCTTTCTTGGATAGTTGTACCCTTCCTCAACAATAAGAGGTGGCAGTGTAGGTCCGTCAAAATGTTTATATGTTCTAACAGTTTTTTCAGGCTGCAACAACACCTCTCCACTTATTATAGGTTTCTTCATATCTTTTATTCCAGCTGCATACAAAGCCTTAGACAGTCCTTTGCCTTTCTCATTAACTTTTATATACTCTGGATATACAGTACTAAATCCAGCAGTTTTTTCAAATGAATCACTTAAATCTATATGTCCTAATTCTTTGTTAGGAGTATTTAGAGAGATTCTAGTAACCCCTGGTTCTACTTTCTTCACAGCTTTAGTCACAGGATTTATAACTTTTCTAGCCTTTGTAAGATTCCTAATTATTGGAACGGGAAGTGCTGCTAAGCTATTGAGTATTTTATCCTTCTGACTAATGGAGAATTTAGCATCTATTCCAGCTTTAGCTAGTCCCATAACAGGATGTAAAGCTGCTAATTCAGTTATAGCCAGACCAAGAGGTCTCCCTATTTTTGCTGTGCCGTTTCTAACTACTTGCCCTAAATCTAAATTATCCTTAGGAGTAACAGTAATATTTGGAAGAGGTCTAGCTAGATCATATGTTTCCGTATCAGGATTGTAGTTAGCTAGACTTCTTTCATTATAAGCATTTTTATACTCCTTCGTTCCGTATTTCACCTTTGGCATCTTTTCTAAATGGATTACGTTTAAAAGCTCCTGCAACTGAATCAATACCTAACAGTGCACAGCTAGATCAAAATAGCATCTCAATTATATTAGGACTTGGAATTGCATAAAATATGGCTACAGTAGAAGCTAATAGACATATTAATCATCCTAGACATCCAGCCACTCTTTTGCTAGAAGGATTTTTACCTTCTGACACAGTGTCTCAAACAAAATCTTTAAATGACATATTATTTAAATATTAAAGATATTCAACTGTAATGTTTTCTGTTATCTAGATATTGTAAATTGCGTTCATGCATATATGCTTCTCTTTCGAACGAGATATTGTAGTATGAGTATTTTCCATAAAATATTAATTTAATAAGTCATTCTAATAAAAGAATACAATACCACATTCTAAAATTTGCTTAGTATGTATTGACTCGTGATTCAAAACATAACCATTTAAAAGGGAAATATTGCGTGTAAATATAATTCCAAATAAATTCATTGCAGAAAATCCTTTGAACGGCAATATATTATTTTGAATTACAATGGTTTTATTTATAGTATGTACTTTCATATTATTTTTAATATTTCCATTGTTTATATTTTCCAGAATATGGAATATAATTAAAATCATATTGACCAGCAGCTAAAGCTCTTCTTGCTCCCGATCTATCTCCTAATCCATTGTTAGCATTCATATTCCAATTCATTTCTGCTATTATGAGTTTTAAATCAGCTCTATTTTTTAAATGATTAAGTAGTTTTTTACTTTTATAAAATCTAGCCTTTCCTAAATTGAAGTGAGCATCAATTAGAGCTGCTTTCAAATTTGGATTTAATTCTTCCCATCATTCATTTTGAGCTAAATCAGGGACAATTTTATTTCTAATTAGATCAAACACCATTCGTTCAGATTCTTCTCAAGTTATTCCATCATTATGCTTTGCTAATGTTTCAGAATCGGTAAAACCATGTCCTAAAGTTTTTATACCTCTTCCAGATCCATATTCTAGTGTAGGCTTTTCAAAGAATCCTTCCCACCCATGATGCTCTTTGGTTCCAACTATAAAATTTAATGCCGTTTGAAGATAGTCAGGACTTTTTGGATTTTCTATATTACTTTCTATAGTTTTTTCTATTGTTTCAGGTCTTAGAAATTCGGCTGGAAATCTAGATAAACTATTAAGTTTTTCTAATTCAGAGGATGGGTCTTTTCTCCATAATATCTCTTGTCCCATATCTAGAGTGTATCCATCAAATCCTTTATACCTAGGCATATTATTATATAATAGCAGACTATCTTTTGGAACTTCTAATTTATTAGATATATCTGAAAGTTGCTCTCCTGGCTTAGTTACATAAGATCCATAAATCTTATTTCCTCACTGAGCTTTTAATATTCCTCCTTTTCTACTTAGTGGGAACATTTTACCAAATGAATCTATTGCAATCTTATCCTTTCCGATATGTCAGTGTGCTCCTGTTCCTCCAGTTTTGGCTAACATTTCTGGAGTAGTTTCATCCAATATTCCAAACTTATTATCCCTAATTCATTTTAGAGTTCTAGGAGAATTTTTAAAGTGATTTTGAAAAGCCTCCCAACTTACTCCATGTTTAGGAACTATGTCTAAGGCTAACCCTTTGCTGTGTCAACTTGGAGAGCCGTTTGAAGTTGATGCTCCAGGTCTATATCCACTAGTTACCCTAAATGGAATACCTTCTTCTGTAGCTATCTTAACAAACTCTCCCATCAATCCTAATTTCGGATCAAAATCAAATGAAGTGATATTAGTTCTTACTACAGATTTTTCTTTCTTAGCGACTGGCTTAACTTGCTCTTGTTTGGAAGTGTCTTCAGAAATTTTATCTGGAGTTTCATCTTTAAATGGTTCAGTACTAATATAACTGTAAGGATTAAAATCAGAAGTGTCAAATGTTAATTCAGACAACGATACTTCTGGAGTTTCTACATTGGTATAATCTAAAAATTCATTATCTAATGTACCTCCTTGCTGTTTTTTAACTATACGCTTTTTAATACTAGGTCAACTAGTTCCTTTCACCAATTTTCTTCTCATATCTCTCTTAGTATTATTTAAAACTTCTGAGTTTTTAACTATTCTAGATTTTTTTGGAGACAGAGATGCTTTAGATCTACTACTCGAAGTTGGTGGTAAAAAATTATCCTTGATAGCATCTAAAGGCTGACTATTAACAATAATATTCATAAATTAATGATTCCACTTCCTAGCATTAGCTGCAAATGTTGCACGTTTTCTAATTGCAGGATTGGGACTGTTTTTACCCTTCGCAATACATTCAGAAGTTACATTACCACCACAATAATCAGTAAACTTGCCTCTATTTTCTTTTTTTATATGAATCTTATTTTTACCTCCTTTTTTAGATAATCTGACTGTTTTTCCACCATTTTTTAGATAGGAAATACTACTGGCTGGTAGTTTTTGTATTTCCTCACGGAATTTGTCTTTGACTAATTTGAATAACTGTTCGTTTAAATTCATAACTAAATAATTTTATCTTTTATTTTTTACTATGCAAAAGTACAATTAATTATTGTAATCAACAACTAATTTACACCAATTTAAAAATTCATCATCGGTCATATTACTTCTCATATAATTTATAGTATTACAAACTAATCTAATATTAGATATTACATAATCTTCGCCAGGATTTATTCTATCTATTGATAAATTAGTAGAGCTCCCTCCTTTTATAAAAGTTAGTTCTACTCCAGTTAAAGCACATTTATGATTTTGGGCATGATATAAAGATATTATTTCATCTGTAGTTAAATTTACATTATAATCTTTTTTATATTTTTCTTTAGTATATTTACATTCATACAAGATTTTATTAATATGAGATATTAAGGGATCATCTGTCTCTTTTCTACAACTTTCACAATATACATCTTTGTTTTTTCTTTTTATGTTGCAATTTGGAGTATCCAAAAAATTGTCTATACTTTTATAAGATTTACATTTTAAACAGTATAACTCCCCTTTATTATTAAATTCCTGATATCTGGCATAGTGATTTTTTAAAGATTTCCTACAATCCTTACAATACGAATCAAATCCAGTAGATAAGTTTTTATTTTTACTAAAAAACTCTACAGTCATTGGTTTATATGCCACATCTGGGACAATATTTATGTTTCACTCCATCTATATCCTTTACCCTAAGGTCTTTCTTCCCATTAATTAATTTTCTTTCAGCCATATTTACATTTATGTTTATTTATAGGTTTTTATTTTTTTAGGCTGCAATTTATTATTAATTTTGTACTTGAACAAATGAAAATTACTTAGACGCGAAAATATGGAATAATGTTAATAACCAAAAATAAAGTTGTTTGATTGTTATACATTTAAAAATAATAGCGTGAATATGTTGACAGATTGATTTAAAAAAGGGCTTCAGTTTTTTCTACAAATGAATAGGGAAAGTAGAACTTTTCTTATTTTGTTGATTTTAGTTATATTTAATGTTAATATATCTAATATGAATGTAGTGGAGAGATTGATTGAAAGAGAGAGACTGGAGAAGATGGAAGCAGAGCGTTACACGGAACGTGTGACTCCAATAATTAATACTCAGATACAATATATGCTTATGAGTGATCCTGATGCATCAAACATAATATTACTAAGTTATCACAATAGTAATCACAGCTCTCAAGGATTTTCGTATAAATATATAACATACTTAACTGAGAAAGTGAGAGATGATGAGGATGTTTATGAGGAAGAGTTCAAAGAGCTAAGTTATGTTAATTATGGAGAAGAGTTCTCTAAAATACATAATTTAAAATATTTAAGAGCGGATAGTTTAGAAGAATTACATGATTATTTTCCTAAATTATATAGAAAAATTAAACTATGTGATGCTTCTGCTGTAGCATTCTACCCCATAGAAGGAGTTTCGGAACCAGTAGGCATGATAGTAGTTTTATATAAAACTAAACCTCAATACAGTTTGGGATACTATATGAAAGCATTTTCTCCACGTATCCAAAGATTAGCTATTTTGCTAGATTATAATCAGTTTAAAAAGCAAATAGAAGACTAATATGCAAGTTGACAAGAGAAATGGTAATGTAAATTATAATGATGAATTTCATCAATATTGGAATGACGAAGGTCAAAAATATATTTCTGTAACTACCTTGATAGGTAGATTTGAACAACCTTTTGACCAAGATTTTTGGAGCAAATATAAGGCATTAGAGAGGTTAATAGGTTCTCAAAAATTTGCAGCAATGGAAAAACCTAGATTATTAAAATCTAAAAAGTGGGACGATTCAATATTAGAATTATATGATATTGATAAAGTCACTTTTAATTCTACGCAGCAGGACATTTTAGACGAATGGGCTAAGACTAATAGAGAATCTTGCGAAAGAGGAACCAAGATTCATGCAGCTATGGAGAGAAAGTTCTATACAGGTGCTCCAAGCTATTCTCTAAAATCCTATGGACTAGGGGGAAAATTTACTTGCAAACCAAATTATACCCCACTTGATTTAGAGTCTGCAGTGTATCCTGAATATTTGATTTCTAGAGAATCAGAAGACGGACATATAAGATTAGCAGGACAAATAGACTTATTAGTCAAGGACGGAAATGATATTTATATTATCGACTATAAAGGATTACCTTTAGATACAGTAATTCCTACTAAAACAGGATGGACTACTATAGGTGATATTAAAGAAGGTGATGAAATATTTGATAGGGATGGTAACATCACAAAAGTTATCCATAAGTCAGATATACATTATAATCCATGTTATAAAATTACATTTGACAATGGGGAATCTATAGTTGCAGACCACGAGCATAGATGGTTAATTTCATTCAGAAGACCAGATAAGACCTTTAGTGATAGAATTATGACTACAGAAGAAATTGCTAAGTGGCTTATAGAGAAACCTAGAACTTCTTATAATATCCCTAAGATACTTAACAGTAAACCTCTAAATCTGCCAGAAATTGATTTGCCGATTGACCCCTATGTATTAGGATGTTGGTTGGGAGACGGTTCTAAATCTTGTGGTATTTTAACCAATATAAATCCGAAAGTGTGGGAAGAAATATCAAATAGGGGATATACATACGGTGATAATCTATCTGATGAAGCCCATGCAGAGATGAGAACCGTATATGGTATCAGAAAAGAACTAAATCATCTAGAACTATTAAATAACAAATTTATTCCTGACTTATATATGAGAGCATCATTCCAACAAAGGCTTGACTTACTAAGAGGTTTAATGGATACGGATGGCTACTACCATGAGGGTAGAAAAAGATTTGTTATGGGAACGACTCAGGAGTGGCAAGCTAGGGATTTAATTAAATTAGTTAGTACGTTGGGCATTAAAGCTACTTTATTTGAAGTTGATAAAAGGTGTAACGGAAAGATATTTAAAGGATGGGATGTATGTTTCTCGACTAATGGATTAAATCCATTCCTAGTAAGAAATCAGGATATTAATTTTCCATTGATAGACAAACATTCATTTAGAAATATTGTTTCTGTAGAGAGAGTTGATACAATAGCTACACAGTGTTTAGAGGTGGATAGTCCATCTCATACTTTCCTATTTGGAGAATCAATGATTGTTACTCATAACACTAATAAGGAATTAAAAATGAAATCTGGATATGATCCAGCTATCAAAAAGTATTCTATGATGAAGTTCCCCCTTAACAATTTGATGGATTGTAACTTCATGCATTATACTTTACAATTGAGTACATACGCTTGGATGATTGAAAAAAACAACCCTCAATTTAAAATAAAAAAGTTAATTCTTGTATATTTTGATCATAATGGAAACGTCTCTACTCATGAAGTGGAATATTTAAAAAATGATGTAGAGAGAATGTTAGCTCAATATAGAAAAGAAATTATACAGGAAGAGAGAGCAGCCAAGAGAAAAAGAATAGAATTTTAACATAATTACATATGTGGCAATAAATGCATTAATAGAACAAACCATATGCCGAATAATCCGCATTGATGTTATCAAGTAATTTATAGAATTGCCACAACCGTAATTATAAACATAAAGTAGTATGGAGAAAGGAGTTAATAAAACTTTAAAGGAGTCCAGAATACGAATATGTGAAAACTGTCCTATTTACTCTCCCAGCAACGGAGGAATATGTAGCAATAGTTTGTATTTAAATCCACAAACTGGAGATGTTTCTACTAATCCTTTAGATGGTTATATAAGAGGCTGTGGGTGCAAAATAAAGCTAAAAGCAAAATTAGAATTTGAAAAATGTCCAGTAGGAAAATGGGAAGCTTTATAATTAAAATAAAACACATAATTATCGGATTTTGGCACAAATTTACAGGTAGAAATGAAGCTATGAGGAATAGAAGAATGAAAACCTGTAACAAATGTAAAGACAAAGATGGAGCATGGTGTGGAGTATGCGGATGTTTATTAGATGCAAAAACTAGGGTTTATGAAGAGCATTGCCCTAATGATTTATGGTAATTTTAAAAATTTAAATGACTATGTTAAACAACGGAAGAATGGATTTAGTAATGGGAGGAAATGCTGTTAGCATGATTGGAACTGAGAGACTTAGTGCAGAAGAAAAAGCTTCTGCTGTTAGAACTTTTAACGAAGCTACTAAGGATGCAGCTAATTCTTTTAGTAAAAATATAGATAAAGAATTGGAACATTCTAAGCAAGTAAAAGAGAAAGCTACTAATTTAGAAATTCTCCCTACTAATGGAAACATTTTAGTTAGAATGTATAACAAAAATCCTTGGGATCAAGTAAAAACTACAGAGTCTGGATTAATTATTCCAGTTTATGATGGAACCTATATCTCCCACGAAACTGGAGAGAAAGAGACCGCTAGAATGGCTGTAGGTTATGCTGAAGTAATAGCTGTTGGTCCTGAAGTTAAATATGTAAAACCAGGAGACGATATTATCTTTATAAATGGAACTCAACGACCAACTCCATTTTTAGGACAAGCTCTATGGGTAGTTAGTCAAAATAATGTTTTAGTAATAATTAATGAAGAACTTACTGAAAGATTTTCTTCACTTAAACAGTAATAAGTTATGATAGAAAAAGTATTTTTTCAACCTGGAGATCTTGTAACTCTAAAACAAGATATTCCTAATAAGCCAGTAATGATTGTAGTGAAAAAGGAAACTAGAACCTTTAAATTAGATAATCCCGTAGACGGTAAAAATACTGTAGAATATTTTAGAGGTATTAGATGTAGATGGTTTACTACAAATGGAGAGTTCCAAGAAGCAGTTTGGAATACTAAAGATCTTTTGAAAGTAGAAAATAAGTAATTATAAATTATATAGGAGATTACCACAAGTAGTCTCCTTTTCGTATTTATAGACGTATGAACCATTTAAAAGAACAAGGGTTCATTTCCTGATTATCTGAGATATTAAAAGTTAATGAACCTGATCAATTGGATTTAGAAATTAAAAGATTAGGGAAAGATAAATTAGATGAATTAGCAAATCATTTTAATAAAGAAATTTGACCTACTATGGCACAACAATTAGAAAATACTTCTATCAAATCTGCAAAGGCTGGAAGTAAATTGGATTACATTACTAGACTTAATGGGGGATGTCCTGAAGGTTATGAAGTAGAGCGCTTTATGGCTGGAGGAAAACCTTGTTCAAGATGTAAAAAGAAATCTACCGTTCAAATGAAAAAAGGTTCCCTTATAGATTCTATTAAAGGGGAAATAGAATCTAAAAAATGTGGAGGGAAAGCCAAAAAGAAAAAAATGCAAGAGGGAGGAAAATATAACGAAAGCGAACATGCTGGACTTATAGACAAGTATAAAAAAGGCAAAATTAAAGAAGGTAGTTCAGAACACAGACGTTTGCAAGAATTAAACAGAAACTCCGGGCATCATGAAGATGGATGGAGTCCTAAGAAAAATGTTAAAGTTCCCACAAAAGAACAGAGCAAGAAAGCTGCTGAAGCAATTAAAAAACATCTTCAAGGAGGGATTATATTTGCACAAGAAGGGACAAAAACTACTGTAAAAAAAAAGTCTTCTCCTAGACCGATAGCTCATGTTGGAACATCTGACCCTGTAGCTTTGTGGGGAAGAACTGAAAACCAGCCTCCTCCAAAAGAATTAGAAGGAATAACTGTTACTGCTCCCAAAATAGACAAGCCTAAAAAACCTAAACTAGATCAATCTACTTTATACGGATGGATGATGTTAAATGGTTTTGATTCCAAGGATGCTAGCTTTGAAGGAAGAAAGCAGTTGTTCCAAAAGATTTTTGGAGATGTAGAGTATACAGGAACTGCTTCTCAAAATACAAAACTATTAACAGCATTGAAGGCTGCTGGAAAAAGAGCTACTGATACCGATTTTGTAGCTGGAATGAATAATCTTGTTACCTTAAAACCTTCAGGAATCCCTAGATTAAAATAGTATAATTTTAAATAAATGGATTAATATGAAAATATTTGTGTATAATAATGCTTCTGGAGAATTGGAATTAAATGAACCAGAAATATTATTAATTAAAGAATTTGAGGGATTATGAGAAAAAGGTAGAAATAAATGTAAGGAAGATCCAACTGGAACTAGAAGACTAAGAGCTTTTAGAGAATTTAAATATATATTCCTTATGTTAGATTGAATGAGTCCATATTCACAATTTGATGAACAGGAACGACATCAAGAATGTTTATTAGATGCTAGTATTACTGAAGAAGAGTGAGCTGATCCTACATTTAGAGCTGCTTGTAGGAAATATAGAGAGTTACAAGAATCATCTAAAACATTAAAATTTATTAAAGCTGCTCAAGGAGTGGTGGATAAAATTACTGACTATTTTAATGATTTAGATTTAAGTGAAAGAGATCCAGTAACTCAAAAACCTATATATAAAACTAAAGATGTTATAACGGAGATGCAAAATGCATCAAAGGTTGTAGACGAACTTAAGAATCTAGAGATTATGTATAAGAAAGAAATTCAAGCTGTTAACTCATCCATTAGAGGGGACGCAGAACTTGGAGCATTTGATTAATCATGCCTAGAGGACGTAAGAAAAAAGTTCAAGATCCTGTAATAGATAAAGCTGTTGAAGAAATAAGCAAGATAATAGATTCTGGAGAAAAGGATTTATTAGACAACACTATATACGATGCTCCAGTACATGTAGATCCAGAAGTAGCTGGTGGATTACAGGCAGCTCGTACCGAGAATCGTGTTTCTGACAATAGCACACAGGATTTTTATTATTGGGATATACCCCTTAGTGAAGAAATTAAATTTTTTGATTCTAATTTAAGTTACGAAATTTCTGGATATAGACCAATAAATGAAGTTCAAGGATTAGATTTTAATCCTGATTGATTTACAGAAACAAGAAAAATAAAACAAGATACTGGAGTATATTGTTCTTATCCAAAGGGTTCCAAAAAGTATTTAGATTTCTGGAAGGAGCAATATAGAAGATGTAATGAAGGATACATATCTCATGGATATAGAATTACTGGAGATAACTATTTCTTTTTAAATTTCTATAGATTAAAGGATATTTCAACTGTTAAGGTAGCTGGTGGTGGTAGACGTTCTAATTTTCCTACCTTTTATGCTAAACAGTATGAATATTTTCATTATATAGAAATATGTGAAAAAACAGGTCATGATGTATGTGCATTGAAAGCTCGTGGAGTTGGATTCAGTGAGATTGCTGCATCTTTAGGAGTTAGATTATTTTCGACTGTAGAGGAATCACATGTACTGTATTCTGCATATAGTGATGATTTCCTATCTGCTGTATTAAGAAAATGTTGGGAACAATTGGAGTTTCTTAATGCTGACTCAGAAGGTGGTATGCGTCATGTTAGACAAAAGTATAATTCCGACTACCATAAAAGAGCTTCTAAGTTAAATAAGCAGCGTGAAGAATCTGGATTTATGTCTGAGATTCTTGGTATAGCAGCTGATATTCCCAGAAAACTTCGTGGAGACCGTGCCGATAGATTGTTTTTTGAAGAAGCTGGTTCTAATCCAGTTCTTATTAAAACTTATCTACAAAGCAAGGCTTTGGTTGAAATTTCTGGACGAAAGTTTGGAACTAGATTAGTATGGGGTACAGGAGGAGACTCTGGACCAGCCTTGGCAGGATTAAGTGAAATATTTAATAATCCAGAAGGATTCGGAGTGTTGCCATATAGACATAGCTATACTAAAACTGGAGAACAGGTTTTAACTGCTTACTTTATTCCAGCATTTACCTTTGTGAATAAAGATGGATATGTAGATAAAAGAGGAGTAACTGATTCTAAGAAAGCAAAAGCATTCTATGAAGAGCAAAGAAACAAACTTCTACTATCTGGAAAGGCTGATACATATAGAATTGACTGTGCAGAATTTTGTTTTACTCCAGACGATGCATTAGCTCTAGAAGGAGAAAATGATTTCGATATTGTAGCACTACAAGAACAACTTAGCAATATCATACTTCATAAAGTCGGACCAAGACCTGAGAGAGGATTTCTGGAATATGATTTCGGAGGAAGAGAACATAGAGAGGAAAATATCAAGGGCTTTAAATGGTTAAAAGACCCTAAAGGAAAAATTCTTATATTAGAACATCCTCAGAAAGATGAGGGAAATAGTGTATATAAAAATTTATATGTAGCTGGTATAGATAGTATCGACTTAGGACAAGACGAAACTTCAGAAGGTACTAAGAATGGGTCCAACTTTTGTATAGTAATCAAGAAAAGAGTAAGGGGAATGGATTCTCCAAAATATGTTGCAATATATAAAGATAGACCAAAGGATATACGTGAGGCATTTAAAATTGCACTTAGATTATTGCAATACTATAATTGTAAAGCTGTACTTGAAAAATCTAAAGTTAGCTTTATAACTTACCTAAGAGATAGGAAAAATGATAGTATGTACTTAATGAGGAGACCTAGAGCTACTTTAGCTGACACTCAGAGAGGAAGATCTAAAGAGTTTGGAGCCCCAGCTACAGAAGCAATTATTAGACATCAATTAGACTTGATAGCAGCTTATATCAGTGACTATGCTTCAGAAATTTGATTTGAAGAAATGTTACAAGAATTAATTAAATATTCTTATGAAAATAAGAAAAAGTTTGATATTGTGGCAGCTATGGGTATGTGCGAATTGGGCGATGAAGAGATGGCTGGAGTTGTGCCTCAACGAGAAACTATCTATGAAGATGAATGAGAAGATTTTGGTTGGTATAAAGATGAAAGAGGAATTGTTAGGTATGGAATCATCCCGAAGCAAGTTTCTCAAATACCTAATTATAACTTATACCCTGAATATGACGATGGCAGACTTAGAACAAGCAATCCTCGATATAATTAAAGAGGTATACTGTGCTAGATATACAGCTAAGCTAAAGGTTAAGGAATTAAAAGACGGAGATGAGGTTATAGGGTATCACCTAGAACTAGGGATGAATAACGTAGATAAACCTATTACAATTAATAAGGAAGGGACTGTAGAAGATTTTTTAAAATGCATTAAAGACGAATTAAGACTAAGGCATTTGCATTACACAACTTACAGTCTCGGATACAAAGCGTGTAACTAATGGCTAAGAAAAAAACTGAAGAAGAATTAATAGACTTCACAAATAAAGCTATTAATGAGTTAGTTTTCCCAAAATATACATTAAAGAAAGCCTATAATTACTATAACGGAGTTAGAGATCCTGAGCAATTTCGATATTTAGAATCAAACTTTGGAATAGGAAATCCAACTTCTCTTGAGTTTATTCCATTAATCAGAAAACATGTAGACGCTATTGTGGGAGAGTTTTTAGAAACTCCAATTATTCCTAAAATAACTTGCAAGGATTCTAAAACAATTAGTAATATAGAACGAGATAAACATCTTAAAATAGTTAAAGATGTATATACGTATCTTAAAAATCATCTGAATAACTCCATTCTTACCTTCTTAAATAATAGAAATATTACTGATAAGGCGGTAGAAGGGCAAATAAATCAGATTATAGAAGATATAGACCAGAACTTTATTTCTGAGTATGAAATAGCTGCACAAAATGTTATTCAATATATTTTAAATTCAAGAGACACAGATTTGATTGAAAAGTTAAGAATTTTGCTTTTGGATTTATTAATTACTGGTTATGCGTTTTACAGAGTAGTACCATCTAAATCAGGAAATAATATTGAGATAAAAATTTTGGATCCGCTAAATACATTTATAGATAAAAACTTTAGTTCTAACTATATTAAGCTCTCTTATAGAGCTGTAATTAGAGAGTGGATGACTAAAGCTCAAATTCTTAATGCCTATGGAAAACATTTGTCTGACGAAGATGTTGAGGATTTGGAAAATATGTATGAAACGGTAACAGATAGTTCATCTATATATGTCAGAAGCTATAATAATCAATGTACTGGATTTCCAGCTTCAGATGGTTTAGAAGCTGGAAGGGAGTTGACTCCGGGGCTTCCAAATGAGGAATATGGAGTAGTAACTAACAGATTAATTCCAGTATATACAGTAGAATGGGTTGAAACTGATTCTGATTTTAAAATGCAAAGATATGAACAAGTGAAGATTGGGAATACTCTATATATTACACAAAAAGAGCCTGTTGAGGTGGTAAGAAGCCAAGATAATCCTACTTTCTGTACACTATCAACTAGTGGAATATATTTCTCTACAAGAAGTTCTGAACCATACTCACTAGTATTAGCTTGTGCCAATCTTCAAGATAAATATGATGTACTACATTTTTATAGAGATTCACTATTAGCTTCAAGTGGTACAGTTGGTGATTGGCTGGATGTGTCTATGCTTCCTAAATTTTTGGGAACTAAACTTCCAGAAAGAGTTCAGAAATGGCTCGAGTACAAGAAGAAAGCTGGAGTAGCATTAATCGACACATCACAAGATGGTATAGCTTTTAATAATAATACTGCTTTCACTGGATTTGATGATACTGTGAAGGCTCAAACTATAGAAGCTATTGAGTTGGCTATAGATAGAATAGAAAACACTTGCTCATCTATAACTGGAGTGTTTAGAGAAAGGCTAAATGGAATACAGCAAAAGGATGCTGTAACTAATGTAAAGGTTGGAATACAGAACTCCTTTACTATTACTAAGCAGTTTACCCATCAAATGGATTTACTGACTACAGAATTACTGGTAGATTGTTTGAATGTAGCTAAAAAAGTATGAAAAAAGGGATTAAAAGGAACTCTAATTTTAGGAGATAAAGGAGTAAAAGTATTTACAGCTCTTCCAGAGTATTTCACTGTAACTGATTACGATATTAATATCGAACCTAGCTCTAACATAGTTAGGGACATGGAGACTATAAAACAGATAGTTCCAGAACTAATTAAAGCCCAAGCTCTTGATCCAGAAGACTTAATAGAAGCGCTTACTGTTAAAAGCATGACTGAATTAAGAAACAATATTGGAAGCTCTTTAAAGAGAAAACGACAAGAAGCAAATCAAGTAGGTCAAATACAACAACAGTTAGAACAGTCTCAGCAACAGCTACAACAATTAATGTCGGAGAACAAATCATTAAGTGGAAGATTAGAAACTCTTAATGAGGCTAAAATCAAATTAGAGCAAGATAGACTGAAGTCAGAAACTGAAATTAACTGGTATAAAGCTAGAACAGATAAAGCCTACAAAGACTCTGTGGCTGAAACTAACAAACAAAAAGTAGAAGTAGAAGAGGCTCAGATGTATGACGGGAATCCTTACAATGATAAAGTAAAATATTAATATGGAAGTAAAATTAAATATTTGTAAACTGGGAGGAGAAAAAAGTTGTGCTATTAAAATAAGTGACGCTACAACTGATTTCCTTCCAGAAGATTCCTCTACTCCAGTATTTCAAAAGTTTAAAATGTCAGAAGTTAAGAGTGTAGATGTTGTTAGACTTAATTTAGTTAATGAAACTAAAATACTGAGAGTATTTATATCAGACATAGATTTATCTAATATATTTGAAATAAAAGAGGATGGTTGGTATGATATACATCACATAGTTCTTCCTACTAAAGAGTGATTCGATCAGGCATTAGAAGATGGAGGAATGATTTATACTTATGATACCGTGTACTATGTCGATAATGAAAAATTCTATAAATATAAAGATACTGTAACTACGGAAGTAAGCATTGAAGAAATATTAGAAAGAAATCCACTAAATACAACTATTTCAGTAGCTTGTCAAAACCATTTCTCTATATTCTATTTAATGCATTGTTATATTTTGTTGGCAGAAAAATTACTCTCTATTAATCTAAGATGTGAAAACGACCAATTAAGTGAATTGACATTTAATAGAGATGTACTATGGATGGCAATTAATATAATAAAATATTCTGTAGAATTTGGAGATTTGGAAGGAGCCACAGTAAGATTAAGTAAACTAAACTACTGTAATGGCTTATGTAAAAAACTTAATAATGACACTTTAAATATTTCTGGCTGTGGGTGTAGTAAATAGGCTTAAGAAAAAAGCTATACATGATTTCGATCACTTAATTAAGAGGCTAGAAAAAGGATATAAAATAAAATATAATAATTTAATGAATATTGTATGTTTAATAGAGTTATATCCAGATATTAAAAATAGTAACTATATAGCTTCTACACTGTTGCATGAGTAAAGAATTTTTTGATGGCACTGGTATATTAACTTCAAGTAGAAGTTGTTACACTAGTCCTGAGGACTGCCAAATTCCAACTAAATTAAGTGAATTGGAAAACGATATGAATTTTATCAGAGATGCTCAATATCAGCATACTGATAATAACTTTACAGATGAATACAAAGAAATATTAGATCAAAATAAAGACTTACCTCAAGCTGTAGAGGATGCTAAAGAGGCTGCTGATAGAGCAAATGCGGCTGCAAGTGTTTCTGAAATACTTAATGAAAATCCTCCTAAAATAGTTAATGATTACTGGTGGTTCTATAATACTGATACTAGTAAGTATGAAAATACAGGCATTAAAGCAATAGGAGATTCTTTTGTAATCAAAAGAACGTATTCTTCTGTACAAGAAATGAAAGATAATTTTAATAGTCCTGATGTGTCTGTAGGAGAATTTGTAGTTATTAATACTGACGATGTAGAAGATCCAGAAAACTCTAGGTTGTATATGAAGGCTGAAGAGTCTTGGAAATTTATAACTGATTTGTCTGGAGCTACCGGTATCACCGGATTGTCAGCGTATCAAATAGCTGTACAACAAGGTTTTGAGGGTACAGAAGAGGAATGGGTAAACTCTCTTAGTGCAGATAGTAAAGAGGCAGCTAAACTAGCAAATGCTGCTGCAGAATCAGCTATAGAAGCTACGTCTGATTTAAAAAAATTTGAAGAGGAAGCTAAACAGGCTGAAGAAACTAGAAAATCTAATGAAACAGTCAGAGAACAGCAGGAAGCTGATAGGGAACAGAAAACTAGTCAGATCATTCAAGAAACTGCCAACGTAAAGAATGAGACTGACCAAGTTAGACAAGATACCTTATCAGCTAAAAACGAAACTATAGCCGCAACACAAGCTGCTGAAGAAGCTGCTTCTAAGACTAACCAAGCTATTTCAGACGCTCAATCTGCTACTATAGCCGCAACACAGGCAGCAACCAATGCTAATGAAAAGGCTGAATTAGCAAATCAAGCAGCAACCAATGCTAATACTGCTGCCACTAACGCCAATCAAGCTGCTACTACAGCTGGACAAGCAGCTACTAATGCTAATACTCAAGCTGATAGAGCTAAAGAGTTTGCAGATAATCCTCCAAAAATTGAAAGTGGAACTTGGTGGGTTTGGGATGAAGATAGCGATGCTTACACTAATACAGGTATTAATGCTACTGGTCCTAAAGGTGATACAGGTAGTGGATTAAATATCATTGGAGAACTTACTGAAGAATCTCAATTACCTGCTGATGGAGAATCCGGAGATGCCTATTTGATAAATGGACAACTCTATGTTTATGTAGGTTCTGGAGGTAACGTAACTACTAATCCAAAGTGGAGTAATGTAGGTAATATTAAAGGAGAAAAAGGAGATGCTGCTACTATACAGGTAGGAACTGTTGCCAGTGGGGAAAACGCAAGTGTGTCTAATTCTGGAAACGAACATGCAGCTATATTTGATTTTGTTTTACCTTCTGGAAAACCTGGAAAGTCTCCTAAAATACAAGGAGGAACATGGTGAGTTTGGAGTTGGGATGAAAACGATTATGTAAATACTAATATTTCTGTAAGTAACGACTACGAACTTACTAAAGAAAAAGTAGAGAATGTACTAACTGGAGATATCAGTTCTCATAACCATGACTCTAAGTACATTGGAGATGCTCCAAAAGATAGTAGGTATTACGGCAGACAAGAAGGAGCTTGGAAAATTCTTGATGATGTATTTATCAAAACAGAGTCTGACCCTACTGTGCCGTCTTGGGCTAAACAACCATCTAAACCAACATACACTGCTGAAGAAGTTGGAGCACTTCCTGCAGACACTGAAATCCCCGATATTTCAGGATTGGCGACTAAGCAAGAGCTTGAATCCAAAGCTGACATAAGCTCTTTAGATGGTAAAGTTGACAAAGTTCAAGGTAAGGGACTATCTACTAATGATTTTACAAATATATATAAAAATCATATAGATGTACTTACAGCTAAATTAGGTTGAACAACCATAGAATAACTTAAAATTTAGTTAGAAATGGAAACTAACAATGTAATAGAAACGTTATTTATTCAAGCGAAAACAAAAGCTGGATTCGAAGCTAAGGTATCTGCATCAGAAGTAAGTCCAGATTCTGTAGCATTTATAGAAGATACTAGAGAAATGTGGACTCAAGGAGTCTACTACCCTATGTCTGAAATTGTTACAGTAGAATCAGTTCCTGGAGAAACTTTACTTACTTGCAATTTAGCTGGAACTACTTATAAGTACAAAATAGGTGATGAATGCAGATTCTATGATACAGATAAACAAGAATATAGATTTTATAAGTTGTTCGATATTTCTGACGGAAAGGCTAAATGGGGACTGGTTGAAGGGACAACAGAATTGGCATCTTCTACTTTAGATGGTTTAATGTCTAAAGAGGACAAGACAAAACTCGATGGATTACAACAAGCAGATTGGAATGCAGTCTCAGGAGGTGCTCAAATATTAAACAAACCAGAAGTATATACCAAGACTGAAGTTGACGACTTAATAGACGGAGTTACTATTCCTGGAGTATATAAGTATAAAGGTTCTAAACCTACTTATTCAGATCTTCCAGCTACAGGTAATGAAGTTGGAGATGTTTGGAACGTAGTTAAAACTGATATTAATTATGCGTGGACTGGAACTGATTGGGATCCTCTTGGAGGAACTTCCTCTATGGCTAGTGCAACAGAGGCGGGGTTAATGTCAAGTGAAAATTTTACTAAATTACAAGATATTGAAGCTAATGCTCAAGTAAACAAAATAGAAGCTATCACGTTTGCTGGAGAGCCTATAGAAATTAATTCAAAATCTGTAAATATTCCAGAAGAGGTTCATACATCTAATGGAATTAAGCCTTCAGTTAAAGTTCCTATTTGGGTAGATTTATCAGAAGAAGAATCTAAAGTATCTGAAAGTTACACAAAACAGGAAGCTGACGAACTATTTCAAGGTAAAGTTCCTGGAAAAGGATTATTTACTAATGATTTTACTAATTCATTAAAAAGTAAATTAGACGGAATTGAAGAGGGAGCTCAAGTTAATGTAAAACCTGATTGGAGTGCATCAGCAGGAAATGCTGCTGAGATTTTAAATAAACCTACTATTCCAACTAAAACAAGTGACTTAACAAATGACTCTGGATTTACTACAAAAACATATGTAGATGGAGAGATAGCAAAAGTACATCAGTTTGAGGTTAAAAAAGTTGATTCTCTACCTGGAACTGGAGAAAGCAATATTCTATACTTAGTTCCTAAGTCTGAATCAGGTCAAGATGTTTATAACGAGTATATTTGGGACGGTTCAAAATTTGAATTAATAGGAAATACTTCTATAGATTTATCAGACTATTATACTAAAGAGGAAGTTGATGCTAAAATTCCAGTAATAACAGTTTCAGCCAATGAGCCGTCTGGAGGAAAAGATGGAGATATATGGTTTCAAATTGTAACTCAATAATATATGACAACTAAGATAATAGAACAATATATTAATCATAATGGCTCATGGGTTCCCTATGAGCCTATGGTTAATCAAAATGGAATATTTAATCCTCCAGAAAACTTGTGAGTTAAGCATAATGGAGAATATATAAATAACACTTGGTCTTTAGATCTCAACGTTAAAGGTAAAAGGAGAGTTACTCCTAAATTTAGACCTAGAGTAGGTGACTTTGTGTATAGCGATAAAACTTGATCTACTTTATTAGATGAATCAAAAACTTGTGTGGGTGTCATCACGGATGTGAAAAGCAAAGATTTTGATTTTATAGCATTAAACGACACAGATATAGGCGCTTGGTCAACATCTAATACAATTATTAGTGATATTTTTACAACTACAGATTCGAAAATATCCATAATTGATTTTAGCGGTAAAGGAAACACAGAAAAAATTATTTTCCAATTAGGTGAGGATGCAGCACCTGCTGCAGATCATTGCAATAATTATTCTACAGCGGGCTTTGGAGCAGGTTCTTGGTATTTGCCTTCTGCAGGACAATGACAAGTATCTTGGTTAAATAAATCTAAGATAGATGCTTCTATAGAAGCAGTAGGTGGAACTCTTCCTAAGTCCAGTTCTGGGTATTGAGTTTCAACTCAATATAGTAATTCAGATGCATGATATGTAGGTTGGAGTTCTTCTTGAGCAATTTACAATACGTCCAAAGGAAGTGTGCAAAATGTTCGTCCATTCTGTACTTACGAATATAACCCTGTTCCGAATGGTGTATATATCTATGACAAAGATAATAACTACTACACAAAAGAAGAGTGATTATCGTTAGGTAAGGAGGTAGAGGAAGTACTTGGAATAGGTATTTCAACTGATACTAATTCATTTATGGTGGACACAAGTATAAGTACTGCACGTTATGCTTTTGGTGGACAGGGCACTTTGATTGAAAATGTTCCATTTACAAACACCTTAAATCCTAGTATCCACGGAAAACCATCTCACGGTGTTGTTTATACTGATATAATAATATCCAGTTTGGGAACTGGCGGAGCTCCTGCAGCAGAATATGCTAAATCTTTCCAGTTTAAGAACGCTCAAAAGGGTTATTTACCTTCATATGATGAGGTATTTACTTTATATAATTACAAGACACAAGTAGAAGATGTTTTGAATACATTAGGTATTTCTTTATGGGGAGATGTATCCCTTCAAACCTGTACTCAAGTTGGAAGTGTGAATAATGTAGCATTATATTGACCAAGTGCGGGTTATAGCGGACCAGGAAAAGGTGATTCTCAATTTGTTCTTGTATTTACATATCTTCCATTTAAGGGTGGTATAGTAGAGGGAGCTTATATCTTAGGTTCTGATGGTAATCTTTACATTAAAGACGACTGGAACAATCATTCTTCTGAAGTGGAAGCGGAAGGAGTGGCAGTTGTGACTCCTGAATCACAGTTTGTAATAGCTACTGAAGAGGAGAAAACAAAATTCTGTACCAAATTAGAAGTAACTGATAATATTGTAACTACTTCAGTAATATCCGAAGCGATATTAGATTATAAGGGTAAATATAATACCAAACAATATATTGCTCAATATGGATTAGATAACTGTCCGGCTACAGAAATCTGTAGAAACTATATAGCTAATAGGAACGTAGGATATATTCCAAGTTTAGGACAACTATACTTAGCTTGAACTATGAAATCTGAAATAAGTTCACTAATGAGTCTTATAGGAGGACAGGCTATAGGTAGCACATTGTTGTCTAGTGGAAGCTCTTATTACAGCTTGTGAAGTTCTACGCAGCACAGTAATGTTGCATCATGAGCACTATATTGAGATAGTGATAACTTAAATTATTCTTCCTATATACAGAAAAACTTAGATAGTGCTGTAGTAAGACCTGTTGCAGATTTAATATTATATAGTGAGGCAGAAGAACTAGAAAATGCTTTAGTAACTCCAAATTATGAAGTTTCTAAATCCAAGCTAACTGATTCTTCTGGAAATGCATCATTATTGCTAAGAGCCTATAAGGATAGTACATACTCAGTCACACATCCAGATTTTACACCATTTTCTGAAGAAATAAAAGAACTTTCCAGTGATTTGAGTAGAGAAGTGATTTTGGAACCTGGATATACTGTTAATATTACAATTAAGGAAAATACAGATGAAGGAACTACTATTGGTGGTGCTGAGATTAAAATAGAGTCATCTGATGGAACATTTAAGTTCATACAAAAATCTACAGAAGGCGGACTCTTAACATTGGATTTACTTCCAGAAAACTATACTGTTGAAGTATCTAAAGGTGGCTATAAATCAACTATATCTGACTTAACTGTTGAAGATTCTGAAGTAGCTGTAACAATTGCTTTACCTAAAATTTACGATTTAAATGTTACGGTTACTAGGGCTGAACAGCCAGTTTCTGAAGCAAATGTTTCAATATATGACAATCAAGAAGGAGTGATTTCTGCTATCTTATCTCAAATGGGTAGAGTTTTATTTAAAAGAACTGGGGACAAAGCTGGAACATTTATACGACTTGGAGAAAATAATACTGAAGAATACTTTGATGGAAGCACAGCTCTATTAGATGGTTCAGAAGGTGATGTAATGGTATATCTTCCTAGACTATTTTATCATTATGAATCTCTAGGAGGTACTAAATTTGCGTATAAGTACTCTTTAGTTAAAGAAGCTGACGATTGGATAGAAATACCAGCGTCTTTAATCGGAGCATATAAATGTTATTGTGAAAACGGTAAGATGTATAGTAGGAGTGGAGTTAATCCAACGTTGAGTGTTTCTAGTACTAATTTAGACAATTACGCAGCAGCTAGAGGAACAGGATATCAAACTATAGATTTTCTACAGCATTGTCAAATTGCTATGTTATTCTATGCTAAATATAAAAATAGATATTCGGTATCTATATTGGGATCTGGAAATGCTAGTTTTAATCCTATAACAGCAACAGGTGGAACAAATAACATAGGCAATAACGATACTGAAAATACAACTTCTGGTTGAGTTAGTTTTTCCGGAATAGAGGGAGTATGTAGGGGAATATGTGAATATATGAGCGGTATTAGCTGTCCGTCTTCTGGAACCTGAATTATAACAGAACCGAATGGAGAAACTAGAACAGTATCTACTGGACTAGGTAGCTCTGGATGAACAAAAAGTATGGCTTTAGAAAATGGTCCATATTTTGATATGATACCAACAGAGATAGGAGCTAATTCATCTAGTTACTACTGTGACTCCGCGAATATCTCATCCTCTGTAACTAATAGAATTGTATGTCGCTCTATGGTAGGACCAAATGTAGGAATAGCTAGTATTTATAGATATTATACAAACTCAGCAACTCCTTCTGATATGACTTCTAGACTTGCCTTCAGAGGAGAATTAACCGAATCTAAAGATGTTGCATCTTATAAATCTATAACAGCAGTATAATATGAAAGATATAATGATATGGGATTCTAGTATTTCTGATCCCTCTAATATAACAATATTGTCTGAACTTGCCTCTGGAGTAACGAACTCCAGTGGACAGGTTCAATTACCAGATATAGGTTACGGCACTAAAATAATTGAAGTAGAAGAGACTCCATCTACTAAAAAATATTTTGAAAGGGTATTAATAGATTCTGATAGTAAACAAATAGCTGTTACTCCTACTTATACAGTAATTATAACTACAAATGAAGGAGCTACTGTAGCTTTCACAGATTCAGATGGGATAGTAACCAATGCAGAAGCTACTAATGGGGCAGCCACTATTAATAAAGTTCCGGCTGGAGAGTATTCTATAAATGTTACTTTGGATGGATATACTCCTGTTGACACTACTGGAACTATAGAACAAACTACAGACACTACTTTAAATCTAGACTATACTTTAAATAGACTTCCTAAATTAGTACAAGTAACAACTGTGCCTGATGGTTTTTATACGCTAGATACATCTTATAAGTACCTTTCAGTATTAGTAGTCGGTAAGGGGTATAGAGCTGAAAGCACTCCTACTGGTGGAGGGAGTGGTACTGTTGCATATAAAAAGAACTTATTAGTAGCAGATATGAAAAATGTTACTATAGAAGAAGATAGGTCAGGTCCAGGAACTGTTAATACTGGAACTATGTTTATGTGAGATAGTATCAATATCGCTGACAGATTTGTTATAATTGCTCCAAATGCTACTAGTATAAACGGAGGAGCAATTCCACAGTATATGAAAAATAGTGTTGATATTTTAGATGAATTAGATGGTTACGGATCTAACTCAGGTAGTAATTCGTACAAAAAAGGTGGAGGAGGCTCGTCTGCAGATGGAACCTCAGGTGTTGGAGGTACTGGAGGGGATGGTACGTTTGGTTTTGGAGGAAACGGAACATCAGTAAGTAAAGGTACTATAATTCCTTTATCCTCTATATTCGGAGGTACTGGTGCAGGGGGCTCGTCCTATAATATCGGAGATTATCCTTATCAAGGATCCGGCGGAGGATACAGTAGCGGAGATTCTCTAGGTCCAAATTACGGGGGCGGTGCCAATTATAGATTTGGACATGCCACATCTGTACCATCAGGTGGTTCCACTGACTCAGTTCCAGCTTGAATAATTTGTTTATATTATCATGATACAGAATTATAATGACTAACGAAGAAAGACTTATTAATTGTAAACAAAGAATACTAGCTATTTATCCAACGTCTAGTATTCTATCTGGAATGGACTCTGCAGGCAATTTTGTCTACAGAGTTACAATTCCAGGAGTGAAGATTATCGAATCTCCTAATATTAATGCACTGGAGGTTGCAGTAAGAAATTTAGAACTTAATAGATAAACCATTTAAAAGAAGAGATTACATAACTAACAATTACACGAATTAATATGGCAGTTTTTAAAATTCCGAATCCCC
>ENA-ORNK01000182-ORNK01000182.1-human-gut-metagenome-genome-assembly--contig:-NODE-182-length-96135-cov-13.192818_pt1 | contig 96135 bp, 98 predicted proteins | sample MGYA00242115_ERZ509022 | MGnify/ENA primary metagenome ERZ509022 (study PRJEB26280, sample SAMEA2338690) | human gut metagenome | biome: human gut; feature: human-associated habitat; material: faeces...
CTTTTAATCAATTGGTCGCAGGTTCGAATCCTGCACGACCCACCAATGTAAAAAAGCGCCCTAAAGGCGCTTTTTTGCTATCTGCGATACTCAAAGATTCGAACCTGCAGCAGGTTTGAGTTGAGCGCAGCGAAACAACGGAGCCGCTCGCGGCGACGGCCCGAAGGGCGAGCGAAGCGAGTAATCCTGCACGACCCACCAATGTAAAAAAGCGCCCTAAAGGCGCTTTTTTGCTATTCAGGCATCCTCAATTTCACTTTGTAAACCTGATGACATCGTCAGAGCTTACTGTGCAAGCAACTCTACGTCGGTGGAATTAGGCGTAATTCGAGTGACTTTTCCCCACCATTCGACTATCTTGTTTAGCATATAAAACAAATTACACCGATAACAGCGAATATTACGCTAATGTCGGTTTTAACGTTAAGCCTGTAAAACGAGATGGTAAGATGAGCGTAATGTTTGATCCAGACACGGCGATTTATCCTTTCCCCCCGAAGCCGACGCCGTTAAGCATTGATGAAAAAGCGTATTACCGCGAGAAGATAAAACGTCTGCTAAAAGAACGTAATGCGGTGATGGTTGCCCACTACTATACCGATCCCGAAATTCAACAACTGGCAGAAGAAACCGGTGGCTGTATTTCTGATTCTCTGGAAATGGCGCGCTTCGGTGCAAAGCATCCCGCTTCTACTTTGTTAGTCGCTGGGGTGAGATTTATGGGAGAAACCGCCAAAATTCTCAGTCCGGAAAAAACAATTCTGATGCCGACACTTCAGGCTGAATGTTCACTGGATCTCGGCTGCCCTGTTGAAGAATTTAACGCATTTTGCGATGCCCATCCCGATCGTACTGTCGTCGTCTACGCCAACACTTCTGCTGCGGTAAAAGCGCGCGCAGATTGGGTGGTAACTTCAAGCATTGCCGTCGAACTTATTGATCATCTTGATAGTTTGGGTGAAAAAATCATCTGGGCACCCGACAAACATCTGGGGCGTTACGTGCAAAAACAGACGGGTGGAGACATTCTATGCTGGCAGGGTGCCTGTATTGTGCATGATGAATTTAAGACTCAGGCGTTAACCCGCTTGCAAGAAGAATACCCGGATGCTGCCATACTGGTGCATCCAGAATCACCACAAGCTATTGTCGATATGGCGGATGCGGTCGGTTCCACCAGTCAACTGATCGCTGCTGCGAAAACATTGCCACATCAGCGGCTTATCGTGGCAACCGATCGGGGCATTTTCTACAAAATGCAGCAGGCAGTGCCAGATAAAGAGTTACTGGAAGCACCAACCGCAGGTGAGGGTGCAACCTGCCGCAGCTGCGCGCATTGTCCGTGGATGGCCATGAATGGCCTTCAGTCCATCGCAGAGGCATTAGAACAGGAAGGAAGCAATCACGAGGTTCATGTTGATGAAAGGCTGCGAGAGAGGGCGCTGGTGCCGCTCAATCGTATGCTGGATTTTGCGGCTACACTACGTGGATAACGAATAATAAGGCGTAACGTTACGCTTTGGGGGAAAGATGGATTTTTTTAGTGTGCAGAATATCCTGGTACATATACCAATAGGGGCAGGCGGTTATGATCTCTCATGGATCGAAGCGGTAGGCACGATCGCCGGGTTGCTGTGTATTGGCCTTGCCAGTCTGGAGAAGATCAGCAACTACTTCTTTGGCCTGATCAACGTCACCTTGTTTGGCATTATTTTCTTTCAGATTCAGCTGTATGCCAGCCTGCTATTACAGGTGTTTTTCTTTGCCGCGAATATTTACGGTTGGTATGCGTGGTCGCGACAAACCAGTCAGAACGAGGCGGAGTTGAAAATTCGCTGGTTGCCATTGCCGAAGGCACTCAGCTGGTTGGCGGTTTGCGTTGTTTCGATTGGTCTGATGACGGTATTTATCAATCCGGTGTTTGCATTTTTGACCCGCGTGGCAGTCATGATCATGCAAGCATTAGGATTACAGGTTGTGATGCCTGAACTGCAACCGGACGCTTTCCCGTTCTGGGATTCATGCATGATGGTGTTATCTATCGTGGCAATGATTCTGATGACGCGTAAGTATGTGGAAAACTGGCTGTTGTGGGTGATTATTAACGTGATTAGCGTCGTTATTTTTGCACTTCAGGGCGTTTACGCCATGTCTCTGGAGTACATCATCCTGACCTTTATTGCGCTCAACGGCAGCCGGATGTGGATCAACAGCGCACGTGAAAGAGGCTCACGCGCGCTGTCCCATTAATGGTGATGATGTGAATGGCCAGACACCCCTTCATTCAGGTGGCAGTCTGGCCCATGACAAGGTTGATATTCCATCTGAATGGTGGCGTGCTCAATCTGATAGTGATCCATCAGGTAGTGTTGGATCTGATCCAACAAGGCATCGTGATCGTGTGGCGGGATCACCTGCACATGCAACGTCATCACCGGCTTCTCGCCTACCATCCATACATGTACATGGTGCACATTGCGGACTTCCGGGATTTCCCGGCACATACGACGCTTCAGTTCAGCGATATCCAGCGATACCGGTGCACCTTCAAGTAATTCATTCACGCTATCTTTCAACAGTCGCCACGCGCTACGCAGAACCAGAAGCGACACCAGTATCGAGAGAATGGGGTCAGCAGGTGTCCAGCCAGTCCAGATAATAATCAACGCGGCAATAATAGCCCCAACCGAACCCAGCAGGTCCCCGAGCACATGCAGTGCCGCTGCTCGTACGTTGAGGTTTTTCTCTTCGCTGCCGTGATGAAGTAACCAGAAAGAAAGTATATTTGCCAGCAACCCAGCCACGGCAATTGCCATCATCATGCCGCCCTCGACCGGACGCGGCGTGCGGAAGCGTTCTATCGCCTCCCAGACAATCAAAATGGTAATTACCACGAGGGCTATGGCATTCACAAACGCCGCGAGCGTGGTCAGTCTTAGCCAACCGAAAGTGTGGCGAATGGTGGGAGGACGACGTGAAAATTGCACGGCGAGTAGGGCGAAAAGCAGGGCGGCAGTATCGGTCAACATATGACCCGCATCGGCCAGCAATGCCAGAGAACCAGAAAGAAAACCACCAACGACTTCTACCAGCATAAACCCGGCAGTCACGCCGAAAGCATACAACAAGCGACGAGCATTATTATCTTCTGGCAGGTGTGAGGACGTGTGTGAGTGTGAGTGCGCCATGACGAGTCATCCCTTAATTATTCTCACTTAACTTTATGACATCATACTGCTTTTAGAAGTGAAAAATTAAAAGGGAGAGACTCCGCTCTCCCATTATTGGCTATTTTGCAGGGTTACTGCGTGGTACCGTCGGTTTTGGTATCGACATCATTATTGATGCCATCACCGGTTTGTACCTTTTTATTGATATCCGGACAGCGACCATCTTTGCACATGGTGTTCTTGTGCTCTTCATCTTTGGTCATTCCGTCATTGTTCATTGAAGAACCATCCGAATGCAGCATTGTGCCACCAGAACCGGTATTTACCCCGTTATTGTCGACGTTATTTGGCGCGACATTTTCACGGGCGTCAGGGGCTACCTGGCCCGCATCAGCTGCGGCGTTTGCCTGGCCGTTATTAGTTTGCGCTCCGCTATCGGCAGCCAGTGCGGCACCGCTGGCAAGGCTTAGAGTGGCAGTCAGAAATAATGTGGCCAGTTTTGTCATTTTCATAGGATGCTCCTGTTATGGTCGTTATGTCGGATAACCTCTTCCAACAGTGCATTTGCAGGTGAATATAAGGCATTGGTTTAAGATTTCAGCCAGGTTATGAAACGCAGCAGAGAATCTTGAAATAATTAACAAACAAAGGAGTTACAGTTAGAAATTGTAGGAGAGATCTCGTTTTTCGCGACAATCTGGCGTTTTTCTTGCTAATTCCAGGATTAATCCGTTCATAGTGTAAAACCCCGTTTACACATTCTGACGGAAGATATAGATTGGAAGTATTGCATTCACTAAGATAAGTATGGCAACACTGGAACAGACATGAATTATCAGAACGACGATTTACGCATCAAAGAAATCAAAGAGTTACTTCCTCCTGTCGCATTGCTGGAAAAATTCCCCGCTACTGAAAATGCCGCGAATACGGTTGCCCATGCCCGAAAAGCGATCCATAAGATCCTGAAAGGTAATGATGATCGCCTGTTGGTGGTGATTGGCCCATGCTCAATTCATGATCCTGTCGCAGCAAAAGAGTATGCCACTCGCTTGCTGGCGCTGCGTGAAGAGCTGAAAGATGAGCTGGAAATCGTAATGCGCGTCTATTTTGAAAAGCCGCGTACCACGGTGGGCTGGAAAGGGCTGATTAACGATCCGCATATGGATAACAGCTTCCAGATCAACGACGGTCTGCGTATAGCCCGTAAATTGCTGCTTGATATTAACGACAGCGGTCTGCCAGCGGCGGGTGAGTTTCTCGATATGATCACCCCACAATATCTCGCTGACCTGATGAGCTGGGGCGCAATTGGTGCACGTACCACCGAATCGCAGGTGCACCGCGAACTGGCGTCTGGTCTTTCTTGTCCGGTAGGTTTTAAAAATGGCACAGACGGTACGATTAAAGTGGCTATCGATGCCATTAATGCCGCCGGTGCGCCGCACTGCTTCCTGTCCGTAACGAAATGGGGGCATTCGGCGATTGTGAATACCAGCGGTAACGGTGATTGCCATATCATTCTGCGCGGCGGTAAAGAGCCTAACTACAGCGCGAAGCACGTTGCTGAAGTGAAAGAAGGGCTGAACAAAGCAGGCCTGCCAGCACAGGTGATGATCGATTTCAGCCATGCTAACTCGTCCAAACAATTCAAAAAGCAGATGGATGTGTGTGCTGACGTTTGCCAGCAGATTGCCGGTGGCGAAACAGCCATTATTGGCGTGATGGTGGAAAGCTATCTGGTGGAAGGCAATCAGAGCCTCGAGAGCGGGGAGCCGCTGGCCTACGGTAAGAGCATCACCGATGCCTGCATCGGCTGGGAAGATACCGATGCTCTGTTACGTCAACTGGCGAATGCAGTAAAAGCGCGTCGCGGGTAAGGTTTAATTGTCGGATGCGCCGTCAGAGTGGCGTATCCGATGAATCACCACAGGCCTGATAAGTCGCGCAGCGTCGCATCAGGCAATGTGCTCCATTGTTAGCAACAAAAATGCCGACTCACTTGCAGTCGGCTTTCTCATTTTAAACGAATGACATTTACTTCGCTTTACCCTGGTTTGCAACCGCCGCTGCTTTCGCTGCGATCTCGTCAGCATTACCCAGATAATAGCGTTTCAGCGGTTTGAAATTCTCGTCGAACTCATACACCAGCGGCACGCCAGTCGGGATATTAAGCTCAAGAATCTCTTCTTCGCTCATGTTATCAAGATATTTCACCAGCGCACGTAAAGAGTTACCGTGTGCAGCGATGATCACGCGCTCACCGCTCTTCATACGCGGCAGAATAGTTTCATTCCAGTAAGGGATCACGCGGTCAATGGTCAGCGCCAGGCTTTCCGTCAGCGGCAGTTCTTTTTCGCTCAGTTTCGCGTAACGCGGATCGTGACCCGGATAACGCTCATCATCTTTAGTCAGTTCCGGCGGAGTCACTGCAAAACCACGACGCCACTGTTTCACCTGCTCGTCGCCATACTTTTCAGCAGTTTCCGCTTTGTTCAGACCCTGCAACGCACCGTAGTGACGTTCGTTCAGTTTCCAGGATTTCTCAACGGGCAGCCATGCCTGATCCAGTTCGTCCAGCACATTCCACAGGGTATGGATAGCGCGTTTCAGCACAGAGGTGTAAGCAAAGTCAAAGCTGTAACCTTCCTCTTTCAGCAGCTTACCTGCTGCTTTTGCTTCGCTTACGCCTTTCTCAGACAGATCCACGTCGTACCAACCGGTGAAACGGTTTTCTTTGTTCCACTGACTTTCGCCATGACGAACCAGAACCAGCTTAGTTACAGCCATATACTTACTCCTCAAATCATTTTTTAATGATAATAATTCTCATTATATTGCCGTGACGAAGCAACAGCAATGCTTACGCATAACCATAGCGAAAATAGTGTCGCAGTGTAAGGTTGTTGTGAATATTGAGTTGCAAATATGTCGGTGTTTGCTGGTGATTTGAGCAATATAAGGATAAAGCCCTCATTACGAGGGCTTCAGGTGCTACTCAGCAATAAACTGATATTCCGTCAGGCTGGAATACTCTTCGCCAGGACGCAGGAAGCAGTCCGGTTGCGGCCATTCAGGGTGGTTTGGGCTGTCCGGCAGAAACTCGCTTTCCAGTGCCAGGCCTTGCCAGTCGGCGTAAGGTTCAGTTCCTCTTGATGGCGTGCCGCCGAGGAAGTTGCCGGAGTAGAATTGCAGAGCCGGAGCGGTGGTGTAGACCTTCAGCTGCAATTTTTCATCTGCTGACCAGACATGCGCCGCCACTTTCTTGCCATCGCCTTTGGCCTGTAACAAGAATGCGTGATCGTAACCTTTCACTTTGCGCTGATCGTCGTCGGCAAGAAACTCACTGGCGATGATTTTGGCGCTACGGAAATCAAAAGACGTTCCGGCGACAGATTTCAGGCCGTCGTGCGGAATGCCGCCTTCATCAACCGGCAGATATTCGTCCGCCAGAATCTGCAACTTGTGATTGCGCACGTCAGACTGCTCGCCGTCAAGATTGAAATAGACGTGATTAGTCATATTCACCGGGCAAGGTTTATCAACTGTGGCGCGATAAGTAATGGAGATACGGTTATCGTCGGTCAGACGATATTGCACCGTTGCGCCGAGATTACCCGGGAAGCCCTGATCGCCATCATCTGAACTCAGGGCAAACAGCACCTGACGATCGTTCTGGTTCACAATCTGCCAGCGACGTTTGTCGAACCCTTCCGGGCCGCCGTGCAGCTGGTTAACGCCCTGACTTGGCGAAAGGGTCACGGTTTCACCGTCAAAGGTATAACGGCTATTGGCGATGCGGTTGGCATAACGACCAATAGAGGCCCCCAGAAACGCGGCCTGATCCTGATAGCATTCCGGGCTGGCACAGCCGAGCAGCGCCTCGCGGACGCTGCCATCGGAAAGCGGAATACGGGCTGAAAGTAAAGTCGCACCCCAGTCCATCAGCGTGACTACCATCCCTGCGTTGTTACGCAAAGTTAACAGTCGGTACGGCTGACCATCGGGTGCCAGTGCGGGAGTTTCGTTCAGCACTGTCCTGCTCCTTGTGATGGTTTACAAACGTAAAAAGTCTCTTTAATACCTGTTTTTGCTTCATATTGTTCAGCGACAGCTTGCTGTACGGCAGGCACCAGCTCTTCCGGGATCAACGCGACGATACAGCCGCCAAATCCGCCGCCGGTCATGCGTACGCCACCTTTGTCGCCAATCACAGCTTTGACGATTTCTACCAGAGTGTCAATTTGCGGCACGGTGATTTCGAAATCATCGCGCATAGAGGCATGAGACTCCGCCATCAACTCGCCCATACGTTTCAGGTCGCCCTGCTCCAGCGCGCTGGCAGCTTCAACGGTGCGGGCGTTTTCAGTCAGGATATGCCGCACGCGTTTCGCCACGATTGGGTCCAGCTCATGTGCAACAGCGTTGAACTCTTCAATGGTGACATCGCGCAGGGCTGGCTGCTGGAAGAAACGCGCACCGGTTTCGCACTGTTCACGACGGGTGTTGTATTCGCTGCCAACCAGGGTACGTTTGAAGTTACTGTTGATGATGACGACAGCCACACCTTTCGGCATGGAAACTGCTTTGGTCCCCAGTGAACGGCAGTCAATCAGCAAGGCATGATCTTTCTTGCCGAGTGCGGAAATTAGCTGATCCATGATCCCGCAGTTACAGCCAACAAACTGGTTTTCTGCTTCCTGACCGTTAAGCGCGATTTGTGCGCCGTCCAGCGGCAGATGATAAAGCTGCTGCAATACGGTTCCGACCGCGACTTCCAGTGAAGCGGAAGAACTTAACCCGGCACCCTGCGGCACATTGCCGCTGATCACCATGTCCACACCGCCGAAGCTGTTGTTACGCAGTTGCAGATGTTTCACCACGCCACGAACGTAGTTCGCCCATTGATAGTTTTCATGCGCGACAATGGGCGCATTGAGGGAAAACTCGTCGAGCTGATTTTCATAATCGGCTGCCATCACGCGAACTTTACGGTCATCGCGTGGTGCACAGCTGATCACGGTTTGATAATCAATCGCGCAGGGCAGAACGAAACCGTCGTTGTAGTCCGTGTGTTCACCAATCAAATTCACGCGGCCAGGCGCCTGAATGGTGTGAGTGGCAGGGTAGCCAAATGCGTTGGCAAACAGAGATTGTGTTTTTTCTTTCAGACTCATTTCTTACACTCCGGATTCGCGAAAATGGATATCGCTGACTGCGCGCAAACGCTCTGCTGCCTGTTCTGCGGTCAGGTCTCGCTGGGTCTCTGCCAGCATTTCATAACCAACCATAAATTTACGTACGGTGGCGGAGCGCAACAGAGGCGGATAAAAGTGCGCGTGCAGCTGCCAGTGTTGATTCTCTTCGCCATTAAATGGTGCGCCGTGCCAGCCCATAGAGTAGGGGAAGGAGCACTGGAAGAGGTTGTCATAACGACTGGTCAGCTTTTTCAACGCCAGCGCCAAATCGCTGCGCTGGGCGTCGGTCAAATCGGTGATCCGCAAAACGTGGGCTTTGGGCAGCAGTAGCGTTTCGAACGGCCAGGCAGCCCAGTAAGGCACAACGGCTAACCAGTGTTCGGTTTCGACAACGGTACGGCTACCGTCTGCCAGCTCGCGCTGAACATAATCCACCAGCATTGGTGATTTCTGTTCGGCAAAATATTCTTTTTGCAGGCGGTCTTCGCGCTCAGCTTCGTTAGGCAGGAAGCTATTTGCCCAAATCTGTCCGTGCGGATGCGGGTTAGAGCAGCCCATCGCCGCACCTTTGTTTTCAAAGACCTGCACCCACGGGTACGTTTTTCCCAGCTCTGCGGTTTGCTCCTGCCAGGTTTTGACGATTTCCGTCAATGCCGCAACGCTCAGTTCTGGCAACGTTTTACTGTGATCCGGTGAAAAGCAGATCACCCGGCTGGTACCGCGCGCGCTCTGGCAACGCATCAAAGGATCGTTGCTTTCTGGCGCATCTGGCGTGTCAGACATCAAGGCCGCAAAGTCATTAGTGAAAACGTAAGTCCCGGTGTAATCGGGGTTTTTATCGCCTGTCACCCGCACATTACCTGCGCAGAGGAAGCAATCTGGATCGTGCGCAGGTAACACCTGTTTGGCTGGCGTTTCCTGCGCCCCCTGCCAGGGGCGCTTAGCGCGGTGCGGTGAAACCAGAATCCATTGCCCGGTGAGCGGGTTGTAGCGGCGATGTGGATGATCAACGGGATTAAATTGCGTCATGGTCGTTCCTTAATCGGGATATCCCTGTGGATGGCGTGACTGCCAGTGCCAGGTGTCCTGCGCCATTTCATCGAGTGTGCGCGTTACGCGCCAGTTCAGTTCACGGTCGGCTTTGCTGGCGTCCGCCCAGTAGGCCGGAAGGTCGCCTTCGCGACGCGGTGCAAAATGATAGTTAACCGGTTTGCCGCAGGCTTTGCTGAAGGCATTAACCACGTCCAGCACGCTGCTGCCTACGCCAGCACCGAGGTTGTAGATGTGTACGCCTGGCTTGTTCGCCAGTTTTTCCATCGCCACGACGTGACCGTCCGCCAGATCCATTACGTGGATGTAATCGCGTACGCCAGTACCATCTTCGGTCGGATAATCGTTACCAAAAATCGCCAGCGAGTCGCGACGGCCTACAGCAACCTGGGCGATGTATGGCATCAGGTTATTCGGAATGCCTTGCGGATCTTCGCCCATATCGCCCGACGGATGCGCGCCAACCGGGTTGAAGTAGCGCAGCAGGGCAATGCTCCAGTCCGGCTGGGCTTTTTGCAGGTCGGTGAGGATCTGTTCCACCATCAATTTGCTTTTGCCATAAGGGCTTTGCGGTGTGCCGGTCGGGAAGCTTTCAACGTATGGAATTTTGGGCTGATCGCCATAAACGGTAGCGGAGGAGCTAAAAATAAAGTTTTTGACGTTAGCGGCGCGCATGGCGCTAATCAGGCGCAGAGTGCCGTTGACATTGTTGTCGTAATATTCCAGCGGTTTTTGTACCGATTCGCCGACGGCTTTCAGCCCGGCGAAGTGGATCACGGTGTCGATAGCGTGATCGTGCAGTATCTCGGTCATCAACGCTTCGTTACGAATATCGCCTTCAACAAACGTTGGATGTTTGCCGCCTAAACGCTCGATAACAGGCAGTACGCTGCGCTTACTGTTACAGAGGTTATCAAGAATGATGACATCATGACCGTTTTGCAGTAATTGCACGCAGGTATGACTTCCAATGTAACCGCTACCACCGGTAACCAGAACTCTCATAATTCGCTCCATTAGGCTTATGGTATGAAATAACCATAGCATAACAAAGATGCGAAAAGTGTGACATGGAATAAATTAGTGGAATCGTTTACACAAGAATTTAGCCGTTTTTTATGCGCGATTAAGTGATTATAAAACAGAGGGTTTATGAATGATTGCGCTTTTTATCTGAAAAAAGAAGCGGTTTCATGCCTGCATGCGTCGAACCGTTGGCCGGAGAGGGCGCTTAGGCCGCCTCCGGCAAGGTCAGCACTACCGACTCAATATATTTTTGTCAGCACATAGCGATAGAGTCCACCGTCCGGCACGAACTCAAGGCGATGGGTAATACAGGCAGGCGCATCTTCAGCGTGGTGCGAAACAAACAACAATTGCGTTTCACCTTCGCTAATCAGCACATCAACAAAACGGCGGATAAGCTGGCGATTGAGCGGATCAAGCCCCTGTAGTGGTTCATCGAGAATAAGCAACGTCGGATGTTTCACCAGTGCGCGGACGATCAGCGCCAGACGCTGCTGTCCCCAGGAAAGACTATGGAACGGAGCGTCAGCCGTACGTTTATCAATGCCGAGAATATCCAGCCACTGCTGCACCAGTTTTTGCTGGCGATCCGAAACGGCCTGATAAATGCCAATCGAATCAAAATAGCCAGAAAGAATCACATTACGCACGGTAGTGCTGACCCGGTAATCCAGATGCAAACTACTGCTGACGTAACCGATATGCTTTTTGATATCCCAGATGGTTTCGCCGCTGCCGCGACGTCGTCCGAAAAGCGTCAAATCGTTGCTGTAACCTTGCGGATGATCGCCAGTAACCAGGCTTAATAACGTCGATTTTCCTGCACCATTTGGCCCGACAATTTGCCAGTGTTCACCTGGATTCACCTGCCAGCTAAGGTTATTAAGAATGGGGCGATCGTTATAAGAAACCACGCCATTGTTCAGCACAATGCGCGGTTCGTTGGCGGGTAAGGCGTGACGTGCTGAAGGTTCATCCGGCTCCGGCAGTTGCACACCTTCAAGCTGTTCACTATGCGCCAGTTGCGCGACGAGTGCTTGTTGGAGCAGTTCCTCTTTAGCGCCAGTTTCCGCTAACGTGCAATCCGCCAGCACGCCAGCAAACTGGACAAACTCCGGGATCTCATCGAAGCGATTGAGCACCAGTACCAGAGTAATACCGGACTGATGTAACGAGGCGAGTCGCTTAGCCAGCTGCTGACGTGAGGCAACATCCAGGCCATCGAACGGCTCATCAAGAATCAACAAGTCAGGCTCCGACATCAGCGCCTGACACAGCAGGGTTTTTCGCGTCTCGCCAGTGGAAAGGTATTTAAAGCGTCGGTCGAGGAGGGCGGTAATACCGAACTGCTGCGCCAGTTGCATGCAACGCGGTGCATCCTTTACTTCATCCTGAATGATCTCAGCCGTAGTGCGTCCGGTGTCATCTTCGCCAGGGCCGAGCATATCGGTGTTATTCCGCTGCCATTCGTCGCTGACGAGCTTTTGCAATTGCTCGAAGGAGAGACGAGTGATGTGGGAAAACTGGCTTTGCCGTTCACCTTTCAAAAGCGGAAGTTCCCCCGCCAGCGCGCGGGCCAGCGCCGATTTCCCGCTTCCATTCGAACCGACAAACGCCCAACTATCACCCGCGTTTAACGTTAGCTGAGGCAATTGCAGCGTTTTTGTGTCGCTAAGACGAAACGTGCCTTGCAAAATTTGCAACGATGACATTTTATATCCCATTTTGTGCAGCGATTACTGACAGGGATACGTGTTTCATAACAAATTGTCAACACGCTTAGCACAGCGTGGCGATAATCACGCTGTCGGCATTAAAGTAGGCCGTGACATTCAGCCCTTGCTGAAGAGAAGTCGCTTCATTTACCGGCACTGTGGCGCACAGTGTTTGCCCGTCCGGTAGCGACATTATTACTTCGCACTGCTCTGCGCCGCGCTCAATATGACTAATAATACCCGGTAATTGGTTGTCAGCGTTTTGTGCGACCGCTTCGTCCTGAGTAATGCCTACCCACGGCGCTTTTAGCAATATCAACACTTCTTTGCCTTCATCCAGCCCCAGACGCGCGCCGCTTTGTGCGGTAATTGCGACTTTCAGACGTGTTTTTCCGTCAGCCAGTAAGACATCAACATGCTGTTGAACGTCATCATGATCGCGGGCGGTGATGGTGCCGAACCACTGGTTACGGGCGCTGGTTTGCAGTGAAAAACGTGAGATCGCGGCCAGCAGGCTGTTCAGCGGCAGGGCGTCATCGTCACTTAACACATCAAAGGCTTTTTGCTGGATTTGCGCCAGTAAGTCATAGAGCTGAATCAGTCGCTGACCATAGCGGGTCAGTACTGCGCCGCCGCCACCTTTACCGCCTGTTGCGCGCTCGACCAGAATATGCTCACTTAACTGATTCATCTCGTTAATGGCATCCCAGGCGCTTTTATAGCTGATACCGGCATCTTTCGCTCCCTGGCTAATGGAACCGGAAAGCGCAATGTGTTTTAGTAGCGAAATGCGGCGCGGGTCGGCGAATAATTTTTGTTGGAGCTTAAGGGTGAGAAGGATTTCGGCCTGCATAACAATGTCCTGGCAAAAGTCTTATTGTGACGGAAAACGAACGCCACGCAAAGCTGACCGCACAAAAGGGGAGTGCTTTTCTGTGCTTAGCGGTTAGAATAGTCTCATGACTATATCTGGAGTTGACCATGTTAGAGTTATTAAAAAGTCTGGTATTCGCCGTAATCATGGTACCTGTCGTGATGGCCATCATCCTGGGTCTGATTTACGGTCTTGGTGAAGTATTCAACATCTTTTCTGGTGTTGGTAAAAAAGACCAGCCCGGACAAAATCATTGATTCCCTGAATGCCCGCTTAGTCGGGCATTTTCTTTTTCTCAACTTCCTGCTTTTCCTGCCGATATTTTTTCTTATCTACCTCACAAAGGTTAGCAATAACTGCTGGGAAAATTCCGAGTTAGTCGTTATATTGTCGCCTACATAACGTTACATTAAGGGGTTACCAATGGCTCGTAAATGGTTGAACTTGTTTGCCGGGGCGGCACTCTCTTTCGCTGTTGCTGGCAATGCACTGGCAGATGAAGGGAAAATCACGGTGTTCGCCGCCGCATCACTGACTAACGCAATGCAGGACATTGCTACGCAGTATAAAAAAGAGAAAGGCGTGGATGTGGTTTCTTCTTTCGCTTCGTCATCTACTCTCGCCCGTCAGATTGAAGCGGGTGCCCCTGCGGATCTGTTTATTTCTGCCGATCAGAAATGGATGGATTATGCGGTTGATAAAAAAGCGATCGATACAGCTACGCGTCAGACACTGCTCGGCAATAGCCTGGTCGTTGTAGCACCGAAAGCCAGCGAGCAGAAAGATTTCACCATCGACAGCAAAACCAACTGGACTTCGCTGCTGAATGGCGGTCGTCTGGCGGTTGGCGATCCGGAACATGTTCCCGCTGGCATTTATGCAAAAGAAGCACTGCAAAAACTGGGCGCATGGGATACGCTCTCTCCGAAACTGGCTCCGGCGGAAGATGTTCGTGGCGCGCTGGCGTTGGTCGAACGCAATGAAGCGCCGCTGGGCATAGTTTACGGTTCTGACGCAGTTGCCAGCAAAGGGGTAAAAGTGGTCGCCACCTTCCCGGAAGATTCGCATAAAAAAGTGGAATACCCGGTTGCTGTTGTGGAAGGGCATAACAATGCGACAGTGAAAGCATTTTATGATTATTTGAAAGGGCCGCAGGCTGCGGAAATCTTTAAACGTTACGGATTTACAACCAAGTAATGATACTGACCGATCCAGAATGGCAGGCAGTTTTATTAAGCCTGAAAGTTTCTTCCCTGGCTGTGCTGTTTAGCCTGCCGTTTGGGATCTTTTTTGCCTGGTTACTGGTGCGTTGCACGTTTCCGGGCAAAGCTCTGCTCGACAGCGTACTGCATCTACCGCTGGTGTTACCGCCCGTGGTCGTCGGTTACTTATTATTAGTTTCGATGGGACGGCGCGGATTTATCGGTGAACGTCTGTATGACTGGTTTGGTATTACCTTCGCCTTTAGCTGGCGCGGCGCGGTTCTCGCTGCCGCCGTCATGTCGTTTCCGCTGATGGTGCGGGCAATTCGTCTGGCGCTGGAAGGGGTTGATGTCAAACTCGAACAGGCCGCAAGAACACTGGGGGCCGGGCGCTGGCGCGTTTTCTTTACTATCACGTTACCGCTGACCTTACCGGGAATTATTGTTGGTACGGTACTGGCTTTTGCTCGTTCTCTCGGTGAGTTTGGTGCAACCATCACCTTTGTGTCGAACATTCCTGGTGAAACGCGAACCATTCCTTCTGCCATGTATACCCTGATCCAGACCCCCGGCGGGGAAAGTGGCGCGGCGAGACTGTGCATTATTTCTATTGCGCTGGCGATGATCTCCCTGTTGATTTCAGAATGGCTGGCCAGAATCAGCCGTGAACGGGCGGGGCGCTAATCATGTTGGAACTGAATTTTTCCCAGACCTTGGGCAACCATTGCCTGACCATTAATGAAACGCTGCCCGCCAATGGCATCACTGCTATCTTTGGCGTCTCCGGTGCCGGAAAAACTTCGCTGATTAACGCCATCAGTGGACTGACGCGCCCGCAAAAAGGGAGGATTGTCCTCAATGGTCGGGTACTAAATGATGCCGAAAAAGGTATCTGCCTGACGCCAGAAAAGCGTCGGGTTGGCTATGTTTTTCAGGATGCGCGGCTGTTTCCGCATTACAAAGTGCGTGGCAATCTGCGCTACGGCATGGCGAAAAGCATGGTCGATCAGTTCGATAAGCTGGTGGCGCTTTTAGGCATTGAACCGTTGCTTGACCGTTTACCAGGCAGCCTGTCCGGAGGCGAAAAACAGCGCGTAGCGATTGGGCGGGCTTTGCTGACGGCACCAGAATTGCTGTTGCTGGATGAACCGCTGGCGTCACTGGATATTCCGCGTAAACGCGAACTGTTGCCTTATCTGCAACGTCTGACGCGGGAAATCAACATCCCGATGTTGTATGTCAGCCATTCGCTGGATGAGATCCTCCATCTGGCAGACAGAGTGATGGTACTGGAAAACGGTCAGGTGAAAGCCTTTGGCGCACTGGAAGAAGTCTGGGGTAGTAGCGTGATGAATCCGTGGCTGCCGAAAGAGCAACAAAGTAGCATTCTGAAAGTGACGGTACTTGAGCATCATCCGCATTACGCGATGACTGCGCTGGCGCTGGGCGATCAGCATTTGTGGGTCAATAAGCTGGACGAACCGCTGCAAGCTGCGCTACGTATCCGCATTCAGGCTTCCGATGTTTCTCTGGTTTTACAACCGCCGCAGCAAACCAGCATTCGTAACGTATTGCGGGCAAAAGTTGTTAATAGTTATGACGACAACGGCCAGGTGGAAGTGGAACTGGAAGTCGGAGGTAAAACGCTGTGGGCGCGTATCAGCCCGTGGGCCAGGGATGAACTGGTGATCAAACCTGGCCTGTGGCTGTACGCGCAAATTAAAAGTGTGTCGATAACCGCCTGATTAAATCAGGTGGCTATAAATGAACTGGGCAATGCTGTCGGTGGTGTTATCACCAATCACAATGTTGGCGCGCGCTTTTACCGCGTCATCGGCGTTGCCCATCGCCACGCCTGTACCAGCGGCCTCCAGCATACTGATATCATTAAAGTTATCGCCGAACGCCACGACGTTTTCCATCGACCAGCCTTGCGCCTCAACCCATTTCGTCAAACGTTTACCTTTGCTGTTGCCGCCGCGTGCAATATCAACCTGATCGTGCCAGGACCATTCACACTCCAGTCCCAGTTCATGTTCGACATGCTTACCAAAATGCTGCAATTGCGGCAGGTCATCGTGCGTCAGGGCGAACTTCCATACGGCGTTAACTTGTTGCGCCGTTTCAGCCAGAGAAGCGACTTGTGTGAAAGTCGGACGCTGTTCCGGCGGCAGGGTTTGCGCCCAGTTAGACGTGCGAATGACATGCCCGGTCGGGTGCTCATAGACCATTGCATCATCCACATACATCAGACCGTGAATGTGGTGTTCATTCAGCATCTCAATGAGTTGCAGGGCTTTATTAACGGGCATTGGGTCCGCTTCCAGCACGGTTTTTGCATGATAATCATACAAATAGGTGCCATTACAGCAAATAGCAGGTGTATCCAGCGCCAGCGCCTGATAAAAAGGATGAATAGCGACGTGATGGCGACCTGTGACGATGATTAATTGATAGCCTGCTTCGCGAGCGCGGGCCAGGGCTTCTATCGATGAAGGAAGCAGGGTCTTTTTCGGGGTCAATAAGGTGCCGTCTAAGTCGAGAGCAATCACGCGTGTGGTCATGGCGTATTCCAGATTAAGGTTAAGAATTTTCGTCTGCGCGAATGGTACACCGATACCACTATCGGACAAAATTCTGCGTTTTAATTCAGCATTCACCGCCAAAAGCGACTAATTTTAGCTGTTACAGTCAGTTGCTAAATGCAAAGGAGCATTCATGAAGCAAACAGTTTATATCGCCAGCCCTGAGAGCCAGCAAATTCACGTCTGGAACCTGAATCATGAAGGCGCACTGACGCTGACACAGGTTGTCGATGTGCCGGGGCAGGTGCAGCCGATGGTAGTCAGCCCGGACAAACGTTATCTCTATGTTGGTGTTCGCCCTGAGTTTCGCGTCCTGGCGTATCGTATTGCCCCGGACGATGGCGCACTGACCTTTGCCGCAGAGTCTGCGCTGCCGGGTAGTCCGACGCATATTTCCACCGATCACCAGGGGCAGTTTGTCTTTGTAGGTTCTTACAATGCGGGTAACGTGAGCGTAACGCGTCTGGAAGATGGCCTGCCAGTGGGCGTCGTCGATGTGGTCGAGGGGCTGGACGGTTGCCATTCCGCCAATATCTCACCGGACAACCGTACGCTGTGGGTTCCGGCATTAAAGCAGGATCGCATTTGCCTGTTTACGGTCAGCGATGATGGTCATCTCGTGGCGCAGGACCCTGCGGAAGTGACCACCGTTGAAGGGGCCGGCCCGCGTCATATGGTATTCCATCCAAACGAACAATATGCGTATTGCGTCAATGAGTTAAACAGCTCAGTGGATGTCTGGGAACTGAAAGATCCGCACGGTAATATCGAATGTGTCCAGACGCTGGATATGATGCCGGAAAACTTCTCCGACACCCGTTGGGCGGCTGATATTCATATCACCCCGGATGGTCGCCATTTATACGCCTGCGACCGTACCGCCAGCCTGATTACCGTTTTCAGCGTTTCGGAAGATGGCAGCGTGTTGAGTAAAGAAGGCTTCCAGCCAACGGAAACCCAGCCGCGCGGCTTCAATGTTGATCACAGCGGCAAGTATCTGATTGCCGCCGGGCAAAAATCTCACCACATCTCGGTATACGAAATTGTTGGCGAGCAGGGACTACTGCATGAAAAAGGCCGCTATGCGGTCGGGCAGGGACCAATGTGGGTGGTGGTTAACGCACACTAACCGCTGATTTAACCGGCGCAGTCTCTCCTGCGCCGGTGTATTAACCTATCTCCTGTAACGCATGTCTCTGGCGTTCGACGATATTGGTCCACAAATTGTCTTTATCGTCAGTCCACAAATTAATCAGCAAGGCAAAAAAGCGTTCTGCTGCCGGAGAAAGCACGGCATCTTTGCGGCGAATAATCCCCAATGTCCGACGTATAACGGGTTCCACCAGTGGAATACCAATAATCGAAGAATAGGGCGCATGGGGCATTGCCAGACCAGGAAGCGCCGAAATCCCCAGTCCCGCCTCTACCAGTCCTAATGACGTCGAAAGATGACGCACTTCGTAAAACCAGTCCAGCTTCCAGGGCTTGTCGGCTAGCTGTTGTTCTATCAACAATCGGTTGCCGCTGGAGGAACGTACGCCAATCATTTTGTAACCCACTAACTCCTGCCATTCTACAAGCTGCTTTTTGGCCAATGGATGGTCACGCCGACAGGCCAGCACGAATGGCTCGTTGACCAGTGGGGTAAAATCAATGGATGAATTTGTGACGTTGTTCATGTTTATGCCAAAGTCTGATTCGTTACACAGCACCGATTCCATGCAATTATTCGTGCCTTGTTCCAGAATCCGCACTTTAATATTGGGATACAGCTCATTAAATTTACCGATTGCCAGCGGTAAAAAATAAAATACTGCGGTCGGAATACACGCTAACGTCACCATACCACGATGATAAGCATTCATATCACGAATATTAAAAAGCGTTTCATCGAATTTCTTTATTAATTCCCGCGCCTCCGGGAGCAACCTTTTTCCTGCTTTTGTTAACGTAACCTTGCGAGTTGTACGCTCAAATAGTTGAATATGTAAATCTTCCTCCATCTTTTTTATTCTTCGCGTTAATGCAGGTTGCGTAATATTGAGTAATTTAGCAGCATTGTTAAATGAACTGGACTCTGCCAGTATGACAAATGCCTTCATACTTGATAATTCATGCTTCATTATTACTCCGGAAAATGGAAGCGACGATTTTGGGTGGCTGGTCGTTAAAAATTTTAACTGCATTTAGCCAACTTAAATTAATGAAAAAATGTTATTAATCGTTGAGCTAAAGTCATTAGAGATGCTTTGTCCTTAATGTAACCATATCGCAATAAGTTATGTTTTTAAATTGAGGGCATTATTATGAAAAAAATACCCTGCGTGATGATGCGAGGTGGAACCTCGAGGGGCGCGTTCTTGTTAGCGGAACATTTACCCGAAGATCAAACGCAGCGCGATAAAATATTGATGGCAATTATGGGTTCCGGTAACGATCTGGAAATTGACGGTATTGGCGGCGGTAATCCGCTGACCAGTAAAGTCGCCATTATTAGCCGTTCCAGCGATCCGCGTGCTGATGTCGATTATCTGTTTGCTCAAGTTATTGTCCATGAGCAACGTGTCGATACCACGCCTAATTGTGGCAATATGCTGTCTGGTGTTGGGGCATTCGCCATTGAAAATGGTTTGATTGCAGCGACTTCACCAGTTACCCGCGTACGTATCCGCAACGTCAATACTGGTACGTTCATCGAAGCTGATGTGCAAACGCCAAATGGTGTTGTCGAGTACGAGGGTAGTGCCAGAATTGACGGCGTACCGGGTACTGCCGCACCGGTTGCGCTCACTTTCCTGAATGCCGCTGGAACCAAAACCGGAAAAGTTTTCCCGACTGATAATCAGATTGATTATTTTGACGATGTCCCGGTGACCTGTATCGATATGGCGATGCCAGTCGTCATTATTCCGGCTGAATATCTGGGAAAAACAGGTTATGAATTACCGGCGGAACTGGATGCCGACAAAGCATTATTAGCCCGCATTGAATCTATCCGTCTACAAGCGGGTAAAGCAATGGGCTTAGGTGATGTCAGTAATATGGTTATCCCTAAACCTGTGCTTATTTCTCCAGCGCAGAAAGGCGGGGCAATTAATGTGCGTTATTTTATGCCGCATTCTTGCCATCGCGCGCTGGCGATAACCGGTGCTATTGCTATTTCCAGTAGTTGTGCATTGGAAGGCACCGTCACCCGACAAATCGTCCCTTCTGTAGGATACGGCAATATCAATATTGAACACCCCAGTGGTGCGCTCGACGTTCATTTAAGTAATGAAGGTCAGGATGCCACGACGTTACGCGCATCTGTTATTCGGACGACCAGAAAAATATTTTCCGGTGAAGTTTATCTTCCCTGAAAAAATTCGTTGTCAGGATAAGGACAATCAATAAAGGACTTCTGTATGAGTCATACAGAAAGAACAGGATTTTAAATGAATAAGAAATCGTTATGGAAGCTAATTCTGATATTAGCGATCCCATGTATTATTGGTTTTATGCCAGCTCCGGCAGGATTAAGCGAACTGGCGTGGGTGCTTTTTGGTATTTACCTGGCGGCCATTGTGGGGCTGGTTATCAAGCCTTTCCCGGAACCTGTCGTACTGTTAATTGCCGTTGCTGCCTCCATGGTGGTGGTCGGTAACTTATCCGACGGTGCGTTTAAGACCACCGCCGTATTAAGCGGTTACTCTTCAGGTACTACCTGGCTGGTGTTCTCGGCGTTTACCTTAAGCGCCGCATTTGTGACCACCGGTTTAGGTAAACGTATTGCCTATCTGCTGATTGGTAAAATCGGTAACACCACGCTGGGTCTGGGTTACGTTACGGTATTCCTCGATCTGGTACTGGCTCCGGCAACACCGTCTAACACCGCGCGTGCGGGCGGCATTGTGTTACCGATCATCAACAGCGTGGCGGTGGCTTTGGGGTCCGAACCGGAAAAAAGTCCGCGTCGTGTCGGACATTACCTGATGATGTCCATTTACATGGTCACCAAAACCACCAGCTATATGTTCTTTACCGCAATGGCGGGGAACATTCTGGCGCTGAAAATGATCAACGACATTCTGCACCTGCAAATTAGCTGGGGTGGATGGGCACTGGCCGCCGGATTGCCGGGCATCATTATGCTGCTGGTCACCCCACTGGTGATTTATACCATGTATCCGCCAGAAATTAAGAAGGTGGATAATAAAACCATCGCTAAAGCGGGCCTTGCCGAACTGGGACCGATGAAAATCCGCGAAAAAATGCTGCTCGGTGTCTTTGTGCTGGCGCTGCTGGGCTGGATTTTCAGTAAGTCTCTGGGGGTTGATGAATCCACCGTGGCAATCGTTGTTATGGCGACCATGCTGCTGCTGGGTATCGTTACCTGGGAAGACGTGGTTAAAAATAAAGGCGGCTGGAATACCTTAATCTGGTACGGCGGTATTATCGGATTAAGCTCCTTATTATCGAAAGTTAAATTCTTCGAATGGTTAGCTGAAGTCTTTAAAAATAACCTGGCATTTGATGGTCACGGTAACGTTGCTTTCTTCGTTATTATTTTCCTCAGCATTATCGTGCGTTATTTCTTCGCTTCCGGTAGTGCCTATATCGTTGCTATGTTACCGGTATTTGCCATGCTGGCGAACGTCTCCGGCGCACCGTTAATGTTAACCGCGCTGGCACTGTTGTTCTCCAACTCCTATGGCGGCATGGTTACTCACTATGGCGGCGCGGCAGGTCCGGTCATCTTTGGCGTGGGTTACAACGATATTAAATCCTGGTGGTTGGTCGGTGCGGTACTGACGATATTAACCTTCCTGGTGCATATCACCCTCGGCGTGTGGTGGTGGAATATGCTGATCGGCTGGAACATGCTGTAAATATACTCGTCATACTTCAAGTTGCATGTGCTGCGTTTGCGTTCGCTCACCCCAGTCACTTACTTATGTAAGCTCCTGGGGATTCACTCACTTGTCGCCTTCCTGCAACTCGAATTATTTAGAGTATATCCATTTATTATCTTTCTGCGCACTTCACGGTGCGCAGATATCTGGAGCATTTGATGATCAAGTTATCTGAAAAAGGCGTGTTTCTCGCCAGTAATAACGAAATAATTGCCGAAGAACATTTCACCGGCGAAATTAAAAAAGAAGAAGCCAAAAAAGGCACTATTGCCTGGTCTATTCTCTCTTCTCATAATACGTCCGGAAATATGGATAAACTTAAAATTAAGTTTGATTCATTAGCCTCTCACGATATTACCTTTGTTGGTATTGTACAGACCGCTAAAGCGTCCGGAATGGAACGTTTCCCGCTGCCGTATGTGCTGACCAACTGCCATAACTCACTCTGCGCCGTCGGCGGCACCATTAACGGTGATGACCATGTTTTTGGTTTATCGGCGGCCCAGCGTTATGGCGGTATTTTTGTGCCTCCGCACATTGCGGTCATCCATCAATATATGCGTGAGATGATGGCAGGCGGCGGCAAAATGATCCTCGGGTCAGACAGCCACACCCGTTACGGTGCATTAGGGACAATGGCAGTCGGTGAGGGTGGCGGTGAGTTGGTAAAACAGCTGCTTAATGACACCTGGGATATCGACTATCCGGGCGTGGTTGCGGTGCATCTGACCGGAAAACCTGCGCCGTATGTGGGGCCACAGGATGTGGCGCTGGCTATCATTGGCGCGGTGTTCAAAAACGGTTACGTCAAAAACAAAGTCATGGAGTTCGTTGGACCGGGCGTTAGCGCGCTCTCTACCGATTTCCGTAACAGCGTTGACGTGATGACCACGGAAACCACCTGTTTAAGCTCCGTCTGGCAAACTGATGAAGAAGTGCATAACTGGCTGGCGCTGCACGGTCGCGGCCAGGATTACTGCCAGCTTAACCCTCAACCGATGGCGTACTACGATGGCTGCATCAGCGTTGATTTAAGCGCCATCAAACCAATGATTGCGCTGCCGTTCCACCCGAGCAACGTGTATGAAATCGACACACTGAACCAGAACCTGACCGACATTCTGCGTGAGATTGAAATTGAGTCCGAACGCGTGGCGCACGGTAAAGCCAAACTCTCGCTGCTGGATAAAGTGGAAAATGGTCGCCTGAAAGTGCAGCAGGGGATTATCGCGGGCTGTTCTGGCGGTAACTACGAAAACGTCATCGCGGCGGCGAATGCACTGCGCGGTCAATCCTGTGGCAATGACACCTTCTCGCTGGCAGTTTACCCGTCATCACAGCCGGTGTTTATGGATCTCGCCAAAAAAGGTGTGGTAGCAGATTTGATTGGCGCAGGGGCAATCATCAGAACCGCGTTCTGCGGCCCATGCTTTGGCGCGGGCGATACGCCAATCAACAACGGTTTGAGTATTCGCCACACCACGCGTAACTTCCCGAACCGCGAAGGCTCTAAGCCAGCTAATGGGCAGATGTCAGCGGTGGCGTTGATGGACGCTCGTTCTATCGCTGCGACTGCGGCAAACGGTGGCTATTTAACCTCTGCCAGCGAACTTGATTGCTGGGACAACGTGCCGGAGTACGCCTTCGATGTAACGCCGTATAAAAACCGTGTTTATCAGGGCTTTGTGAAAGGGGCAACTCAGCAACCGCTGATTTACGGACCGAACATTAAAGACTGGCCGGAATTGGGTGCGCTGACTGACAATATCGTCCTGAAAGTGTGCTCGAAGATCCTCGACGAAGTGACCACCACCGACGAACTGATTCCTTCCGGTGAAACCTCTTCTTATCGTTCAAATCCGATTGGTCTGGCGGAGTTTACCCTGTCACGCCGCGATCCCGGTTATGTTGGCAGAAGTAAAGCGACTGCTGAGCTGGAAAATCAGCGTCTGGCGGGGAATGTCAGCGAGCTGACAGAGGTGTTTGCGCGCATTAAGCAGATTGCTGGTCAGGAGCATATTGATCCGCTGCAAACTGAAATTGGCAGCATGGTATATGCGGTGAAACCAGGCGATGGTTCTGCGCGTGAACAGGCGGCGAGCTGCCAGCGTGTGATTGGCGGTCTGGCGAATATTGCCGAAGAGTACGCGACTAAACGCTACCGTTCTAACGTCATCAACTGGGGGATGTTACCGCTGCAGATGGCGGAAGTGCCAACCTTTGAAGTGGGGGATTACATTTACATCCCTGGCATTAAAGCGGCGCTGGATAATCCGGGTACGACGTTTAAAGGTTATGTGATCCATGAAGATGCGCCGGTAACGGAAATTACGCTCTATATGGAAAGTCTGACTGCTGAAGAGCGCGAGATTATCAAGGCGGGTAGTTTGATTAACTTCAATAAAAACCGTCAGATGTAAAAAGCGCCATGTGAATGTAGGTCGCATTCGGCACTTATTGTCGGATGCGATGCTTGCGCATCTTATCCGACCTACGAATCGCATCGAATCTGTAGGCCAGATAAGGCATTTTCGCAGCATCCGGCACTTATTGTCGGATGCGATGCTTGCGCATCTTATCCGACCTACAAATCGCATCGAACCGTAGGCCGGATAAGGCGTTTACGCCGCATCCGGCAAATAGTTAATTGCTCTTACTTCTTCGCCTCTGCAACCACTTTACTACCCACGCCGCGGTTATTGTATTCCCACATGCGGTTGTAGTTAGTGTCATTCAGATTGCGCTGTATTTCGTCGTTATCATCTACGCTGCCGGTATTACCCGCAAACGGACGATTAGAGATCACCGCATCGGCCCACGGTTTAGCCGTGTTAAAACCTTCGTTGATGGCGCTATCACGGATCACCACCTGACCGTTGGTATTGGCATCAACATCCAGCGAGCGGCCCAGTTGCGCCACACCATCACCGAAAGCATTGAAACGGCTGTTTACGGCGAGGAAACCGTAGTAAATGTTGGACAGCGTAGCCGGTGCAAACACATACGCTTCTTGCTGAGTACGTGAGTTCACCACGCGGAATTCGGTGTTATCGAACACCACTGCGCCGCGACCAGAAACGATATCCACATCCCCTTCAATGTAGCTGTTGGTCACCAGCGTACGCGGCTGACGGTTGGTTTCCAGACGGTTCTGCACACCGCTGTTGGTGACAAAGAAGGTGTTCTGACGACCGAGAATGTTAACGTTGTTAATCTGTACCTGGTCACCATCAGTACGCAGTGCCACCGCCGGATGGTTACCTGCATCTACGCTATCGCCCAGCGTGTTTTCGATGGTCAGATTTTGCAGTTGCAGGCCATTGTTTTGTGACCAGAAGACCGCAGAGCAGAGAACACCGATACTGTCGCTGCGTTTGCTCTGGCAGCTATCGTACATATACCACGCTGGTTTACCTGGCATATATTTGCCGCGCGGGTTGACGTCGTGACGCCAGTCGGCAGGGCTCATGCCACCATCAAGGGAAAGCCCAATCTTCACATCAATCGGTTTTTCACCTGTACCGTACAGAGTAATTCCACCCGGAGCGGCAGGGACATATACCGTTCCCTGATACTCACCAGGCATCACGGCAATATACTGGCGCTTGTTGGTACGCTTGATAATTGCCGCATCTACCGCCGCCTGAATCGTGGTATGCGTTACACCTTGAGTGCCCGCCGGGCCGACAACAAAGTCAGGTTGCGCAGGCAGGGTAATCGGGGAAGGATTCCACGCTGCAGCACCTGGTGTCAGGGATGCAAAATAGTGTTGAGCATCGAAATTCTGCGCTTCTTTTGCCGACAGAATCGGGCGAGAAGAGGTACCAGGCGCGGTTTGATCAGAAGGACGTTGATCGGGCGGGGTTGAGCTACAGGCGGTCAGCGTCACGCCAAAAGCCAATGCCAGCGCCAGACGGGAAACTGAAAATGTGTTCACAGGTTGCTCCGGGCTATGAAATAGAAAAATGAATCCGTTGAAGCCTGCTTTTTTATACTAAGTTGGCCTTATAAAAAAGCATTGCTTATCAATTTGTTGCAACGAACAGGTCACTATCAGTCAAAATAAAATCATTATTTGATTTCAATTTTGTCCCACTCCCTGCCTCTGTCATCACGATACTGTGATGCCATGGTGTCCGACTTATGCCCGAGAAGATGTTGAGCAAATTTATCGCTTATCTGCTTCTCATAGAGTCTTGCAGACAAACTGCGCAACTCGTGAAAGGTTGGCGGATCCCCTTCGAAGGAAAGACCTGATGCTTTTCGTGCGCGCATAAAATACCTTGATACTGTGCCGGATGAAAGCGGTTCACGACGAGTAGATGCAATTATGGTTTCTCCGCCAAGAATCTCTTTGCATTTACCAAGTGTTTCCTTCATTGATATCCCGAGAGCATCAACATGCAATGTTGTAGGGATGGCAATTTTTACGCCTGTTTTGCTTTGCTCGACATAAAGATATCCATCTACGATATCAGACCACTTCATTTCGCATAAATCACCAACTCTCTGCCCGGTAACAACAGCCAGTTCCATTGCAAGTCTGAGCCAACATGGTGATGATTCTGCTGCTTGATAAATTTTCAGGTATTCGTCAGCCGTAAGTCTTGATCTCCTTACCTCTGATTTTGCTGCGCGAGTGGCAGCGACCGGGTTTGTTGTTATATGGCCTTCAGCTATTGCCTCTCGGAATGCATCGCTCAGTGTTGATCTGATTAACTTGGCTGACGCCGCCTTGCCCTCGTCTATGTATCCATTGAGCATTGCTGCAATTTCTTTTGTGGTGATGTCTTCAAGTGGAGCATCAGGCAGACCCCTCCTTATTGCTTTAATTTTGCTCATGTAATTTATGAGTGTCTTCTGCTTGATTCCTCTGTTGGCGAGGATTTTTTCGTAGCGATCAAGCCATGAATGTAACGTAACGGAATTATCACTGTTGATTCTCGCTGTCAGAGGCTTGTGTTTGTGTCCTGAAAATAACTCAATGTTGGCCTGTATAGCTTCAGTGATTGCTATCCTCCTGTCTCGGCCTAATCCAAACTCTTTACCCGTCCTTGGGTCCCTGTAGCAGTAATATCCATTGTTTCTTATATAAAGATTAGGGGGTAAATCCCGGCGCTCATGACTTCGCCTTCTTCCCATTTTTGATCCTCTTCAAAAGGCTACCTGTTACTGGTCGATTTAAGTCAACCTTTACCGCTGATTCGTGGAACAGATACTCTCTTCCATCCTTAACCGGAGGAGGGAATATCCTGCACTCGCGTACCCATCGACGAACTGTTTCAAGGCTTCTTGGGCGTCGCTGGCGTGCGTTCCACTCCTGAAGTGTCAAGTACATCGCAAAGTCTCCGCAATTACACGCAAGAAAAAGCCGCCATCAGGCGGCTTGGTGTTCTTTCAGTTCTTCAATTCGAATATTGGTTACGTCTGCATGTGCTATCTGCGCCCATATCATCCAGTGGTCATAGCAGTCATTGATGTTCTCCGCTTCGATAACTCTGTTGAATGGCTCTCCATTCCATTCGCCTGTGACCCGGAAGTACATTTATCATCTCCATAAAACAAAACCCGCCGTAGCGAGTTCAGATAAAAGAAATCCCCGCGAGTGCGAGGATTGTTATTCACCTTTGACGGCAAGTTGAAGGTTAGCCACGACCTTCCTCCTTTGGCTTGTGAATTTGTATCGTCATGCCGCTTTGAGTGGTGACTACAATGACAGAACCAGGCTGAAGGCTGTTAAGATTGAATGCTTCGTAAAATGAATCCAATGCCAGTGCTTTTTTATTCTTTCGGTTCCACCAACGCCATCCCTTGCTACAGGCTACACTGACAATCCACTGTCCACTCCTGTAAGCCATATAAAACCAGATGAGCAAAACCTGAAGGAAGGCTATCCAGTCAATAATCGTATATTTCGCGAAGGAGTCCATCACTTCACCTCCTGCGGCGGTTCTGGTAGCGGCATCCAGTGGGTTACGAGAACATACTCGACATCACCCTCAGGACTGTCATAGAACAATCCAGAGTGGGATTCGTAGAATGCGATGTAACGCCACCCTGAATGAGTTTGAACAACAACTTCCTGCCTGTCGTCCGGCATTCGCTCACTACAGCTTATCCAACCATCCGGAGTTACCGGAGTTGGTCCATCGAATTCGGGCATGTCAGGACCTTTTCTGATAGCTTTAGCCAGCTCCAGCGGGTCATCGTAAAGCCAGTCGCCAGTTTGTGGGTGATTTGCTTCTGCAAGCTGCGCAGCCCATTCAAGACCATCTTTTTGACCTTGGAGATAATCAAGCGGCAACTCTTCATGATTACTTGCAGGTTCTGCACTATCAGCTTCGCGCCGCTTCTGTAGCTCTGCTGCCATCGCTCTCACGACTTCAACTGGTGCCCTTGCAGCAAACTCTATGTTGGTGATCAGCTCATTAAGATATTGCTCGCTGGGATACTGTTTCTTATCGGTTATAGTGGTCATATCACTCTCCTTTGATGCGAATGCCTGTTGCAATGCTGTTTATGATGCTGTCAGTGCATGGGGTAGAAAGCTGGGCATCTCCAGCAATTTTCATGACCTCAACATCTGCATATCGAATACCGAGGTGTATCAGACCGGCTATGCCTGACTTAAGCCGAGCATTTTCCATAAATAGAACTTTTGCCCGCTGTTTTTCTGCTTCAAGCTCAACGCGCAGCTTCCCTACCGTTAGCGCAATATCCTCGTTCTCCTGATCGCGGCTTTTGATGTATTGCAGGTTTCTTTCCCGTTCATCCAGCAGTGCCAGCACGGTAGCTGGATTGGCTGCGGCGATGAATTCAGCATTGGCCTGCTGCTCCATTTGGAAATCTTCATAGAAACGGCTTTCTGGATGCGCTCCTTCAATTCTGCAAATGGGAATATATCCAGCAACTTCACGATGAATTAGTGCATCATCACCATCAAATCGGCCATCTCCATATTCGAGCGACCACTCGCCACACGTTGCTTTCTCTGCCGCCTCACGCAGTGCCTGATAGTCAATCTTGCTCACTGTTTGCCTCCTTTTCGAAGCTGGGCAGCGAACCTATCAGCTGCATCCGCGCAAGCAGAAGCAACGGAATCAAAAAATGGATCATCTCCGGTATCGCGCATCGTCAAAGCGAATGCCTCCACCCCTTGTGCCTGTATTTCTACAAGGTATGCCTTAGATGTAGTGCTTTTCGCCCCGCCTAATTCGTTATGAGCGATGTTCGCTATACATGCGATGTCTATATCTGGATGATTAATTGGGCAATGGCTAAGAATTGCCTCAAGAGCTGCTTTTTTGCTTTGGCATTCCGCCACCATCGCCCCGCAATTGCTTTCATATTCGGCAATACGCTGTTTAGCAGCCTCCAGCTCAACACGCAGCTTCTCAAGCGTTAGAGCCATCTCCATGTTCTCTTCCAGCAGTTCAATCACATCAGGATCGCTATCATCAACTACTGTTATGCGCGATTTTTTGTAATGCTCGTCAGCATAAGTTCGTCCAGTTTTGAAGCATCCGTCGTCCTCCATGCCGGAACAGGCATAAACAACATGTGATCCAGATATTCGCTGCATTGACATTTCCTCGCCACAAACAGAGCATTTAGGCGCTGGTTTCGGTGAAAAACGTTCACGTAACGTCTGATAGTAAAGCTCGCTCACTGGTTGCCTCCTTTGCGAATCTGTTCCGCCCATTCTTCAAGGGATTTCTCCGCATATTCACCAGACAGGCCATCAATCGGATGCGGTTCATTAGCCAACTCTTCTTTCGCTGACAAAATCATGCGTGTAACGTCGAAAACTTCACGCAAAGACTTATTGATAAATCCGTGATTGAACGCAGCAGCAAGACGGCTGGCGGCATAGTTAATCCCCTCGTTGCGTGCTTCCGCACGTACTTCAGCAAGGAAAGCGTCGGTGGCTGGGGTTTCAGTAACATCATCTTCCCATTCGCTAAACTCCTCACGACAAAAGTCATTAAATTCCTTCTCAGATTGCTTAAGCGAGGTATTTTCAGCAGCCATCTTCGCGCATTTATCCTCAAGGTTATCAATCGTGATTCCAGCAGAACGACACTCCCGCAACGCCGTTTCCAGTTTTGATTCAAGTTCACCGAACTTACGCACCAGATATTCAGCGTTTGTTTCGTTAACCTTTAAATCTCGTGGGATGCATTTACCTTTCAGAAAACCATCCATCTCAATTAGTGACATTTGTTTCATTTCTTCCCACTCCGCCACATCGCATTCAGATATTTGTTGTCATTAACTGAACCGAAACTATTTCTCTTAAGCAATTCCTCTCTCGATGGCATTGGCTTTACGCGTTGGCGAATAATCATTTCTGCCGGAAGAATGCCGGGATTGTATGCAAGTCCTCTCATGGTAAATTCCTCAGTCATTACTGATAGCGCCATAGCGTGAGCGGTAATTACGCAGGCGCGGATCGATATATTCAGGGAAGTGGGTATATGTGGCTTTGCGGAATGGTCGGATTGATGTCTGGTAAATTCGCTCGCGTTCTTCTTTCTCTGCAAGCCATATACAATGGCGAAATTCCTTTTCCTCTTTCGTTTCCTGCGGTAGCGACATTATCAGGTCGTAGTTTTTTCTGAATTTATCCAGCACCTCCGATACGGAATTGCCGGAACAGCGGCGCGCGTCGTCCGCACCATACAGAGGCGCTGGCATGATTTTCTCCTGATTAAATTGCGTGAATAGCGTGACGAGGGAAGGGGAGAGTTACTGGTTCCTCGTCTGGGTAGATAGGTTTGTTATGTTTGTGCCACTCGACATGACATGACTTGCAGAGCCACATCACATCGGTTGGTTTGCTGTAGTCGCAGTGGTGCGCCTGTGGTTTACATTCTGATCCGCAGCACTCACATTGTGGTGGTCGGATTAGCTTACCGTCGCGCAAAAAATTACCCACGATGATGTGGGCTTTTCTTTTCCATGGGTTGCTCTGAATGAACCGCTTTTTGGCTGCGTTACACCGTTCTCTGCCGCGTTCCGATGATTGATATTCTCTCCTTGCTGATACTCGATGTGGCAATCCCGCGCGTTCTTTGTCGTATTCAGCCAGGCAAGCCCGGCAAGCGGCAGTTAATCCATCTCTGGATGCTCTTCTGATTTGAAAGTCCCTTTCTTCCTTCTGTTGATGGCATCTTGAGCAGATTTTCATATTCAGCTCCTAGAACGGAATATCCGAATCGTCGAAGTTCATAGGTGGTTCGCTGTGATTTCCATGCTGCTGAGGTTGCTGTCTTTGTTGCTGACCGTTATTTCGCTGAGGTGAAGACTGTTCATTGCCTCCTTGCTTGCCACCAAGCATTTGCATGGTTCCACCAACGCCTACGATAACTTCGGTAGTGAACCGATCCTGTCCGCTTTGATCCTGCCATTTTCTTGTCCGCAATTTGCCTTCAAGATAAACCTCAGAGCCTTTTCGCAGATACTCGCTGGCAATTTCTGCTAGTTTCCCGCTCATTACCACACGGTGCCACTCCGTCTGCTCCTTTTGCTCTCCAGTTTGCTTATCACGCCATTGTTCTGACGTAGCAACTGTAAGGTTTGCAAATGCCGTTCCTGATGGTGAATATCTGATTTCTGGATCATGCCCAAGGCGACCAATAATGATCACCTTATTTACGCCTCTGCTTGCCATTTATGCCGCCTGTTTTAGTTCGTTAACTCTGATGTTCATTACCTGAACGCATTTAGCCTGCGCCTCCTCGTTGCCAGCCATTAATTGCCAGTCACGCTGATAACGCTCGATGAGTTTTTTCTTGTCAGTTTCTGTTGACGCATAATCGCTGAAGTCTTTCAGGATTTGTTCGCAGTTAGCCCCAATACTCCAATCACCAAATGGTCTGATGTTGCGCAGACGGCATCTTTCCTGAAAGACCTCGGCGTTAATGAAGGTGAAAACTATGCTGTAATGGATCCATGGTCTGCACAGCGACTTGCTGATGCGCAGACTGGTTTGCATGCTTCAGATCAATTGGTTCGTACTGCATGGGAGAACGCACAGATCCCAACCAATTTTGGCGGCATTCGCGCACTGATGTCTAATGGGCTTGCCTCTCGTACGCAGGGGGCATTTGGCGAAACACTGACAGTCAAAACACAGCCAACTGTTACCTATAACGCAGTTAAAGACTCATACCAGTTCACTGTAACATTGACCGGAGCGACAGCCAGCGTTACAGGTTTTCTGAAAGCTGGTGATCAGGTTAAATTCACCAATACCTACTGGCTGCAACAGCAGACCAAACAGGCGTTGTATAACGGAGTCACACCAATTAGCTTCACTGCAACGGTTACTGCTGATGCTAATTCAGACAGCAGTGGCGATGTGACGGTTACGCTTTCTGGTGTTCCGATTTATGACACTACAAACCCGCAGTACAACTCTGTAAGTCGTCAGGTAGAGGCAGGCGATGCCGTATCTGTAGTAGGCACTGCTAGCCAGACAATGAAGCCAAACCTGTTCTATAACAAGTTCTTCTGTGGACTTGGCTCTATCCCACTGCCGAAACTGCACAGTATTGATTCTGCTGTTGCAACATATGAAGGTTTCTCCATCCGCGTACATAAATACGCAGATGGCGATGCCAACGTGCAAAAAATGCGCTTCGACTTACTGCCTGCATATGTGTGCTTTAACCCTCACATGGGCGGTCAGTTCTTCGGTAATCCGTAATAACAAGGGGCTTACGCCCCTTTTATGTTTTAAGGAAACAATATGGATCGGATGAGTGTATTCCTTGCCGCAGATAACGAATCCGGGCATGTACAGGCCGTTATCGCAGAAAAAGACTTCCAGTTTTTCGAAAGGTTGGGCTTTGTTGCCTCAGTTGATGAATTGAAACCGACCAGTAAGCGAGGTCGTAAGGCGGCGGACAATGGCAACAGTACTGACAAAGGGTGAGATCGTCCTTTTTGCGCTTCGTAAGTTTGCTATTGCTTCTAATGCATCGCTTACTGATGTTGAGCCGCAATCAATTGAAGATGGTGTAAATGATCTGGAAGATATGATGTCCGAGTGGATGATTAACCCCGGCGACATTGGTTACGCTTTCGCAACTGGAGATGAGCAGCCATTACCAGATGATGAGTCAGGTCTTCCAAGAAAATACAAACACGCAGTAGGCTATCAGTTATTGCTGAGAATGCTATCTGATTACAGCCTTGAACCAACTCCGCAAGTTCTCAGTAACGCCCAACGCTCATATGATGCCTTGATGACCGACACTCTGGTTGTTCCTTCAATGCGACGACGTGGAGATTTTCCTGTAGGGCAGGGTAATAAATATGACGTGTTCACATCTGACCGATATTATCCAGGCGATCTCCCTCTGATTGATGGCGATATCCCAAACGCATAGGTGAATAAATGCCTATTCAGCAACTTCCGCTTATGAAAGGTGTCGGCAAAGACTTTAGAAACGCCGACTATATCGACTATCTGCCAGTGAATATGTTGGCTACACCCAAAGAAATCCTGAACAGCAGCGGATATCTTCGCTCATTCCCGGGCATTGCCAAACGCTCTGATGTAAACGGCGTATCGCGCGGAGTTGAGTACAACATGGCGCAGAGTGCTGTTTATCGCGTGTGTGGCGGCAAGCTGTACAAAGGAGAAAGTGAAGTCGGTGATGTTGCCGGAAGTGGTCGCGTATCAATGGCGCATGGTAGAACATCACAGGCGGTAGGCGTTAATGGTCAACTGGTCGAATACCGCTATGATGGCACGGTTAAAACCGTCTCAAACTGGCCTACAGACAGCGGATTCACGCAGTATGAGTTAGGTTCAGTCCGCGACATTACACGCTTACGTGGGCGTTATGCGTGGTCAAAAGACGGTACTGATTCATGGTTTATCACTGACCCTGAAGACGAATCGCATCCTGACCGTTACAGCGCACAATATCGCGCAGAATCGCAGCCGGACGGCATCATCGGTATCGGCACATGGCGAGACTTCATCGTCTGCTTTGGTTCATCAACGATTGAATATTTCTCCCTGACTGGTGCAACCACCGTTGGTGCGGCTTTGTATGTCGCACAGCCATCGCTGATGGTGCAGAAAGGTATTGCCGGAACTTACTGCAAAACGCCGTTTGCTGATTCCTATGCGTTCATCAGCAATCCGGCAACAGGTGCGCCGTCTGTGTATATCATCGGCTCCGGTCAGGTGTCACCAATCGCCAGCGCGAGCATTGAGAAAATCCTCCGCTCCTACACTGCTGATGAACTGGCTGATGGTGTGATGGAATCGCTGCGGTTTGATGCTCATGAGTTGCTGATTATTCACCTGCCGCGCCATGTTCTTGTTTACGACGCATCTTCAAGCGCCAATGGTCCACAATGGTGTGTGCTGAAAACGGGCCTGTATGACGATGTGTACCGCGCTATCGACTTCATTTACGAAGGCAATCAGATAACGTGCGGCGATAAGCTGGAGTCCGTGACCGGGAAATTGCAGTTCGATATCAGCAGTCAGTACGACAAGCAACAGGAACATATTTTATATTCTCCTTTAATAAAGGCAGATAACGTTTTAATAAATGACCTTGAATTAGAAACATCTGGCGGCGTGTGTGATAGAATAGATAGAATATTTATATCAGCAACTACAGATGGAATTAATTACGGTCGTGAGCAAATGGTCGTATTACAAAAACCATTTGTATATGACAATCGCGTTTTATGGCGAAAAGTTGGTCGAGTTAGACGCCTCATTGGATTTAAATTCAGAGTTATTGCAAAAGGTCCTGTTACATTATCAGGCCTTTCTATTCGTGTAACATAAATCGAAACTAAAGGAGTAGATATGTTGAGTGAAAACGCAAAAGATATTCCTGGATATGAAGGTTTATATGCCGTAACAGAGGATGGGCGAGTATATTCTCACTCACGTGTTGTTAAGGCTGCGCATGGCAGCACGCAACTCAGAAAGGGTCGGTGGCTAAAACAACACGAGAATAATAAAGGTTATCTATATTTGCCACTTAGTGTTGATGGAGTTAAAGTAAAATGGCTTGTGCATAGGCTTGTCGCTCTTGCTTTCGTCCCCAATCCAGAAGGCAAGCCGTTCATAAATCACATAGATAACAACCGAAAAAATAATAATGCTTCTAATTTAGAGTGGTGTACTCAAAAGGAGAATATGAAGCATTGCTCATCTCAAGGCAGGGTGAAGTTTCCGGCTTTAAAAGGAGAAAATAATCCAATTTCAAAGCTCTCATATGAGCAAGTAATAGAAATAAAGAAATCAAAGGGAGTTAATCAAAGAGAGCTTGCTAAAAAATACTGTGTCAGTCAGACGGTGATTCACAATATCCAGTCTGGTAAATCGTGGAGGCATGTTAATGGCTGATTCGAATCTCAATGAGCCGGTAATCATCCAGGCTACGCGGCTCGACACATCAGTCCTTCCGCGCAATATATTCAGCCAGTCTTACCTGCTGTATGTCATTAATCAGGGGGCTGATGTCGGCGCAATTGCTGGAAAGGCAAATCAGGCTGGTCAGGGCGCTTATGATGCCCAAGTAAAAAACGATGAACAGGATGTCGAACTGGCTGACCACGATGCAAGAATCACCGCAAACACAAAAGCGATAAATCTCCTTGAGGTCAGGTTAACAACCGCCGAAGGGAAGATAGTCGTACTGCGTAGCGATGTTGATTACTTGCTGGATGAGGTTATCGATATTCAGGCGCATCTGGTCACTGTTGACCAAAGACTGGATGACGTAGAAAACGATGTCTCTGGCATTAAGAGTGATTACGTATCGAAAACCGTAACAGAATCGCAGTCTCTTGCGTCACCGCTGGATGTAAAAACATCATATTCAGTTGATGGAATTCAGGTCGTTGCAGCAAGGCAGACCGGATGGACGGCGGCCACAGGCACACCACTTCTTGGCTCATTCAACGCTAACCAGTCATACACTGTCGGCACTACGTACACGCAATCCGAAGTCGCAGCTCTCGCTACAGGTTTGCAGCAGGCGCGGCAGCGTATTCTGGCGCTTGAAACAGCACTTAGATTACATGGGCTGATTGACTGATGATTACATTCAAACCAACGCGAAACATCGACCTGATAGAAGCAGTAGGAAATCACCCTGACATTATTGCCGGAAGCAACAACGGTGATGGATATGACTACAAGCCTGAATGCCGTTACTTTGAGGTGAACGTGCACGGTCAGTTTGGCGGCATTGTTTACTATCAGGAGATTCAGCCGCTGACATTCGATTGCCACGCTATGTACCTGCCAGAGATTCGCGGCTTCAGCAAGGAAATCGGGCTGGCGTTCTGGCGATACATTCTGACTAACACCACCGTTCAGTGCGTCACATCGTTCGCTGCACGCAAATTCCGCCACGGGCAGATGTACTGCGCAATGATTGGCCTTAAGCGTGTAGGAACCATCAAGAAATACTTCAAAGGCGTGGATGACGTGACGTTTTACAGCGCCACACGCGAAGAACTAATCGACTTCCTGAATCACGGGAGATAGCCATGTTATATGCATTTAAGCTGGGCAGAAAACTGCGCGGCGAGGAACCTTATCGCCCTGAAAAAGGCGGGAAAGGTGGCAGCTCTGATAAAAGCGCAAAGTATGCAGCAGAAGCTCAGAAGTATGCCGCAGACCTGCAAAATCAGCAGTTCAACACCATCATGAACAACCTGAAACCGTTTACTCCTCTGGCTGAGAAGTATGTCGGCAGCCTCGAGAACTTATCGTCTCTGGAAGGGCAAGGTCAGGCACTTAACCAGTATTACAACTCTCAGCAGTACAAAGATCTTGCTGGTCAGGCTCGCTATCAGAGTCTGGCGGCAGCGGAAGCAACAGGTGGATTGGGTTCCACTGCAACCGGTAATCAGTTAGCAACAATCGCACCAACGCTTGGTCAGCAGTGGCTGTCTGGTCAGATGAACAACTACCAGAATCTGGCAAATATTGGTCTTGGCGCACTGCAAGGTCAGGCAAACGCCGGGCAGACATATGCCAACAACATGAGTCAGATTTCGCAGCAAAGTGCGGCTCTTGCAGCGGCAAATGCCAACAGACCATCAGCAATGCAATCTGCTATTAGCGGAGGTGCGTCTGGTGCTATTGCTGGGGCCGGACTTGCGAAATTAATTGGTTCATCAACTCCGTGGGGGGCTGCGATCGGCGGCGGTCTTGGTCTGCTTGGCTCGTTGTTTTAAGGGGTAATCAATGGCTACGTGGCAACAGGGTATTAATTCTGGTGGTTTTCTGGCTGGCATCGGTACGCAAAATGAGAATGCGCCAAAGGCAAGCGACATTAACGCAACGCTTGGTCTGATCCGCGAAAACAATGAACTGGCTCGCTCAGGTGTAAATAACGTTGGCCTGACCGCGTTACGTGGTCTGGCTGGAGTTGCTGATATTTACAATCAGGAACAGCAACAGAAAGCTATTAGTGCGTTCAATAAGGTTCACGCTGATGCATGGGCTTCTGGTGATCCATCGGGACTATTTAAGTTTGCCCAGGAAAATCCAGCGTTTGTTGCACAGGCACAACAGGCGTTTTCCGGTCTTAATGAGCAGCAACGCAACGATATGGGCGATTTAGCCATGAGAGCTAACGTCGCTCTTTCTCAGGGACCGGAAGCCTACAGTAAATTCATTACTGACAACAAGGACAGGTTAAATCGCGTTGGTGCTAATGCTGACTGGATGATTCAGACAGGTATCCAGAATCCAGAGCAGCTATCACACATGCTGACTACTATGTCTCTCGGTGCACTTGGGCCAGAAAAGGCGTTTGCTGTTCAGGATAAGATGGTTGGTCGCCAGCAGGAGCAGCAAAGAATTAACGAAACCATTCGCAATAATGACATGACGAATGCGAGGGCTATTAGGGGGCAGGATCTTTCCTATAAGGCTCAAATGGCAAGACTGAATCACGACAAGTATGTGTTTAAGCAGTCACAGGCGGCCCTTGAAAGAGCAGGACAACTTCAGGATATGGATGTTTTGTCTCTTAACTCACAGATAGCAGCGACGGGAATTGATCCTCTAACCGGTAAAGCTGCAACGTCAGCCAGAATGTCTCAGGCTAAGAGATGGCTTGATGGCAACAATAATTACAACAATGCGTTGATTACTGGTGAGCGAGGGATAGAGAAAATTGATTCTTTGCTTGGTAAGAAGGAGCTTGAAGGTATCGGTCGCTTCGAAGGAAGAAATATAGATGGCTTCACAAGTGCTGAAGGGCTTGCAAACCGTAATGCGATAGAAGAATTAAAGTCGGGTGCGTTTGTCCAGAACGTGCAGACTATGCGAGGTATGGGTAGCCTCTCCAATGCTGAAGGCCAAAAACTGGAAAACCTGATCGCGAAACTCGATATAACACAGCCTGAAGAGGTCGTCAGAAAACAGTTATCTGAAATCCGATCGCAATATTCTGTATTTCAAAAGGTTGCAGCAAGGGAGGCTGAATCAATGGGATATAGTTCATCAGGTTATGACACATATGTTAGTGAGCGAAAATCAGGAAGCGACAGCAATAAGTCCGGTTTCTCGTCTTTATGGGGTGATTAATGGCTAAAGCATGGAAAGATGTTATCGCTTCTCCACAGTATCAGGCGTTAACTGAAGAACAGAAAGCACAGGCTCAAGCGCAATATTTTGATGAGGTTGTTGCCCCTAAGGCTGGTGACAAATGGGCTGAAGCAAGAGATCAGTTTTATGCAGCATACCCTCCGCATCAGCAGCAGAAAGAAGAACCATCATTGATGCAACAAGCTGGCGATTGGCTCACAGGTGGTCAAAGTGCAGGGCAAATTGCAGAACAGGCTGGTCGTGGTCTGGTAAACATACCATTTGACGTATTGCAGGGTGGCGCAAGTCTGATTAATGCAATCAGCCAGGGGCTTGGTGGCCCCAAGGTTTTGGATGATGTTTATCGCCCTGTCGATCGACCTACAGACCCTTACGCGCAAGCCGGTGAAACAATTGGTGGGTATCTCCTGCCAATTGGCACAGCGGCAAAAGCTGCTGGAGCGCCAGCAAAGCTCGCTGGAGATATCGGTTCCGCAGGAAACATGATTGCAGGTTCTCTTGCTGATGCTGCAAATCAGGATGGAGACTTTGCACAAAATGCTGCCATTAACGGTGGTATCAATATTGGTGCTCAAGGCGTTCTTTCAGGTGTCGGGCGCGTTATTGCGCCAAGGGTTTCACAGGCTCTTGGTGGTGCAGCACTGAATTCTGCTAATGATGTTTCCAGGATGGCAAAGTCAGGTGCTGGGCGTCGGTCAATTGCCAGTCAGGCCGCTAATGTGTCCGAAGATGTAGCAAAAGCGGCTGAGTCTGCTGGAATTGATATAAACGCATTAACACCAGGAATGCGATCTGGAAGTCGTGGAATTGCACAAGCTGAAGGCGCATTGGCATCAACACCAGGAATTGTTCAGGACGCCCATCAGGCAGCATTTAACGAAATATCATCAAAGTTAAGTCGAAACCTTGATGAATTTGGGGCCGCATCTGGAACGGCATCAGAAAAAAGTGCGGCTATAAAACAAAGGATTCTTCAAAATCTTGATCAGATGAAGGATGCCGAGCGCGCGGCATGGGATGACGTGCGGTCAACAATGCCAAATCAAAAAGCAAGAATGCTAAATGGTAATGCCGTTATTCAGGCAGAGCGATCTGCTGGCATACCACTTACTCCTGAAATGAAACAGTTTGTTCAGGCAAACAATCAAGGTGGAGTAACATTTGATGGCATGAAAGCATGGAGAGCGAAATTTGCTGATGCGGAGCAAAAATATAAGCGTAGCGGAGAGGCAAATGCGGCAAGGAGAGCAGGGGAAATACGCCGGGCAATTACTGATGATATGCGCACAATGGCGGAAAACGGCGGATTTCTTGATGACTGGCAGAAAGCTAATGATCTGTCTAAAGCGAGGTTATCAGCACAAGAGAGTGCAGAGTCTGTTTTCGGGCGTGATTTGGCAACAGATGCACTGATTACGAATGGAGTAAAATCCCTTCAATCATCGTCAGCTAAAGGTCTTAATGGTCCTGCTGGGTTCCATTCTATGATCCGCGCGCTGCCAGAATCAGAGCGTGTTCCTGCTATATCATCAATGTTGCAGGATGCTATCTCGCATGGTGTACGTGGTGGCAAAGCTGATGCAGCAGGAATTAACCATATCGCAGGGATACTTACCCCACAAAATGTAAAAGCCATTAGCAGATATTCCTCAGATCTCGGAAGAATTGCTGATGCATATGGCACTCTTGCAAGAGCGGCAGTGAAACCTCAGCAGTATATTGAAAGAACAGGGAGAACTGCCAATGTACTACGCGATCTGGATGCTGGTTTATCCAACGTCACATCAACAGTGTTAAATGCAATTGCCAACTCAACATCAGGTGCCATTGTTGGTGGCGCTGGAGGGGGTATTGCAGGCGCTGCCGCGGGTGCTTTAGTTGGCGCCGGGTTAAAAGGTGCTGTATCTAAAATTGCCACCACGCGTAGCGGTCGATATGCGATAGAGAAAGCAGTTCAGGAAGCCACGAAAGCAGTAAGAGCTGGCGGAAGTAAAGAAGCATTAGCGGCGGCGGAACGCAGATTTATGGCAAATAAAGCCGCCGTAAAAGCAATACGTGATGCAGTTGGAAACGAAGAGTTCAATCGCTTAGCGAGGGCTGGCATTGTAGCGTCGCTAAGCGGAATAGCACAGGAGTAATTAATCATCCATGGATGGATTGAGCTTATCTCGTGTTGATGTGGCGATTTGTCCTACATTCCTAAGCCAAGATTTCAAATCCTTGATATTGTCATTGATTTCATGAATATCTTCTTTTTTTAGTCTGTTAATATTATTCTCAATAATTTCAATGGATTGCTCAATATCAGATATAGTGAATGATAGTTTGTTCTTCTCATCTTTTATTGAGCTTTTAAGTGCTTCGTTCTCAGTCTTGAGGTCAGATATCTTTTGTTTTAAAGATGCCAGTTGGTACTGAACCACAATGAGTGCGATAGCTATCACGATAACTGTTGTATACACACAAATCTCCTTAGTTAGTAGCTATTTGGTAACCAAGGCAATAAACAGCGGAGCAAGGATTGCAGATATCATGAGGGCGATAAGCCACTTCTGATTCTCGTCCATCTTATCTGCTAGGCGACGCTCCATTCCGTGCATGTCGCCACGGATGCCAATCAACTCTTTTCTAGTTTCTGATATTAGCTTTTCTTGGTTGGCGGCAATCGTTTCAATGCGGGTCATTCTACTGTTCATATCTGATCCTCCTCCATTGCCACCTCCATGTGCTGGCTCTTCTGAGTCTTCAATTCCGATGGGGGCAAATTCGCTATTCGGAAAAGGATTGTCAGCATCGTAAGCCAACTTCAACTTAGACATTGCTGTTTTTCTCCCTTAGATACCAGCTTAACACAACACCTGTGTTGTACTGCATAATGTATCCGCAATGCTTGCAAATTACATGATAAGAGTAATTTATTGGGTTGAATGATTCATCTTCGTTTTTTATATATTCACCATAATGGGCATGCCTACCCATGATGTCTTTTCCATTATCCTGATTTACAAATTGAACTTGAGGGACAACCATTTCAGACTGCCCGCACATTGGGCATTCGTCTGGAACACCTTTAGCTCTCAAGAAAGAGTCGAGAACCTTTGTAGTTATAGACGATAGCGCCTTGCGATATTCAGCCTCTCGCAGTTGATCGTCTGAGTATCCTGAATTGTCACTCATTTTTCATCCTTACCATACATGGTCTTTAGCGTCTCAACATCGCGTTCAAGATCTATCAATCGTGATGCTATAGTTGCAAGGTCTAGTGCTTGAATGTGTTTATTTTTTTCGGTCCACGCTTCAAGTGCCGCGACCATCTCAGCATTTAATGAACGAGAATTAGCCTCAGCCAGTTCAATAAGACGTTCCTTTATCTCTACAGGAAGCCTCAGATTCACTTGAGGGTTTTTGTACTTACGATCAGACATCGGCGCATCCTGAATAATTTTTTACCACAGGATATGTAGGTATCTATTGACTATCAATGCGTACCTAAATACTATGTATGCGTACCACATACAACGGAGGATGCAATGAAGGTAAAAACACTGCGTATGCCAGAGAAGCTAGAAAAAATTCTTGAAGAAAAAGCAAAGGAAGAGTGCCGCTCATTCAGCGCAGAAGTAATTAAACGGGTGCTGGACAGCCTGAGGAGAGAGGGGATAACGGTGTGATTCGCTTGGATGCGGCAAAGAAATCAAAACAGTGAAGCCCCAACTGCGGGAACAGTCAGGGCTTCGGTATCGTAAAACCACGCATAGGAATTAACGACATGAAAAGTATAGCAACAGCAGTATCTACTATCAATGTACCATTCCACGGCGCAGAGCTTTATGTTGTCAATCACAACGGCGAACCGTATACCCCAATGAAACCTATCGTTGAGGGAATGGGGCTAGACTGGAAATCTCAACATAAGAAGATTTCTCAACGCTTCTCGAAGGGTATGGTGGAAATCACCATACCTTCTGCCGGTGGTGTGCAAGCCATGATTTGTATGGCTTTACGAAAATTGGCAGCTTGGTTGAACAGCATCAGTCCTAACAAAGTCCGCCCTGAAATCCGCGACAAGGTAATCCAGTATCAGGAAGAGTGTGACGATGTGCTCTACGACTACTGGACTAAAGGCCATGTAGTTAACCCACGCAAAGCTAAAAAGGCGTTGCCGGGTAAAATCACCACTGAACAGCAGGAAGCCATTAAACAACTCGTCATGAGTCGCGGTCAGTCTCTGCCAAAAGAAAAACAGGCGAAGGCGATGATCACCATGTGGTCGTCACTGAAATCCCATTTTGGATGTTCGTACAAAGAAATCAGTGAGGAGCAGTTTACCGAAGCACTATCACTTGCAGCTCGAGTTCCACTTGAAGGTGAGTTCATTGGCAAACAAGAGAAGAAAACCAGCGAGCTTTCTGCAAAAGAAGCAAACAGCCTTGTATGGTTATGGGATTATGCCAACCGTTCACAGGCATTATTCCGCGAACTGTATCCGGCATTAAAACAAATTCAATCGAACTATTCCGGCAGATGCTACGACTACGGTCATGAATTCTCGTATGTTATCGGAATGGCGAGAGACGTTTTAATCAATCACACACGAGATGTTGATATTAATGAGCCAGACGGACCAACGAATCTTTCCGCATGGATGAGACTTAAGAATAAAGAATTACCTCCTTCAGTACATAACTACTGACAGATAACCAACGCAACGACCCAGCTTCGGCTGGGTTTTTTTATGCCCAAAATTCACCGTAGCTACTCAGCGGCTATGGCCTTGAAAGATAGCACTACACAAAAAGTGTAGTGCAAAAAGCAAACAAATACTCACCGTAGCCATGCTGCGGCGATTCCTTGTATCTGGAGCAAATTAAATGACAGACATTACAGCCAATGTGATCGTATCGATGCCTTCGCAACTCTTCACTATGGCTCGTTCTTTTAAAGCCGTAGCTAATGGTAAAATTTATATCGGTAAAATTGACACTGATCCGGTAAATCCAGAAAACCAGATTCAGGTTTATGTGGAGAACGAAGACGGATCTCACGTTCCTGTTTCGCAACCAATCATCATTAACGCTGGCGGGTATCCTGTATATAACGGACAGATTGCCAAGTTCGTTACTGTGCAAGGGCATTCTATGGCTGTTTATGATGCATATGGTGCGCAGCAGTTCTATTTTCCTAATGTGCTGAAGTATGACCCTGATCAACTACGGCAGCAATTAGAAGACCCGGATGGAGCTAAAAAATATCCTGAATTGCAGATATCTCGGTGGAGGGACGATTGTGATGTAAGAGGGTGGGGGGCAAAAGGCGATGGTATAACAGATGATACATCTGCATTGATCTTGGCTGCAGAATATGCACGAGAATCATCCAGAACATTACGAGCGGAAGGTAATTTTATTATTACGGAGACATTAAATCTTCGTAATGTCAGCCTAGAAATGACCAATGCTGTTTTTACCATATCCCACTCAGGGATAGGTATATTGCTTGGCGGGAATGCATCAAACCCTAACAACCCAAGACAAAACTTCGGAACGATTATCAGAAATTCTGGTATTTCATCTGAAACGACACCGGATATTCGTATTATCGGGGCAAAAGGGCAGCATATTAACATTGAGCGTTGCGACTACTTACAGTTATATGCAAACTCTGATGATTCAGTATATGAAACAGATTATTCTATAGCCTACTCAACCTTTAACCTGAAAAAGGTCGATACAATTCATTTTCTTGGTGTAGTTAGAGGTTGGATAAACGAAAACAAGTTTTACCTAAACAGGACAAATAATGTGATTATTGCTGATAATCCGTATTCACATAATCACAACAAGTTTTTTGGTGGAACGATGGAGAATACTGGGGTTATTGATATTCAGCGTGGTAATAATAATCATTTTTACGGACTCCGTTTTGAGCGCAGACCAGACAACCCAGATGACACACAAAGAATTAATTTTGGTAGTTATACGTGGAATAATTCTGTTCAGGCATCATGGCTTAGCTTTTCTGCATATACCAATGAACCATATAACCCAAACAATCTTGTAACTGTCACTGATAATGGTAATGGAAATGCTGTATATCATATTCAGGAAGAACTAACTAATGAAGTGTCGCTTTTTTCAGTGAGTGAGAAAACGCCATTTTTATCAAGCGTTAATATGGGAAGTTCAGATACACCTGATTATGTTACAGATGTAAAAAATGTGCGAAATTTAATTCATCTTGTTAATGGTAGTTTTGCTATTGGACGTAACTTCAGGACAATTTGGGAATCAGGTGATATAAGCGTCAGGAATGGCGATGTGTTTGCATTTACTTCTGATGTCAGCGCATTCCGCATAAGGGTTTATGGAATTGACGAGAATGGCAGTGTTATTACAAATGAGCCTGAAGGGATTGGTTTTCCAGGGGCTTCATGGGATGATGAAAACAGTCGTTTTACTACCCAGTCTAACATCGGTAATGCAAAGTTTAGGATAACCGACAAAGGAGGAGTAAAATCAATAAGGGTTGTCATTCTGTCGGGTGGTAATACATCTGGAATTACCTTCAAATATATCAGATTTACCGGAAGATATTATAAGGATAGTTCTGCGTATCCTCGAAGAAATATGGATGATCATAATATCCACAGGTCTGGTGCTGTGATGTTTGATTCATCACTTGATGTCAAAATGGAAAATATAGCATCAGGTGTTACCTGTTATGTAAAAGATGCATCTGATGTTAAGGTTAATATATTCAGAAATAGATACGTTGTTAAATCGGTGTCCGGAAATACTATATATGTGCGTAACCAGGATGAAATTTCATATTCTGGTCCTTATGATGACTTTAAAGTTGCATATACTAGCGGGGCAAAAAATATGATTTCTGATGTTTCAGGAATTTCATCTAATGCAATAACGTTATCAGGTAGTGTTCCTTCTGAAATATCAGAAGGAAGCAATATTGATTTGATTAAAATATTAACGAAGTAGGATTAAATGCATGGAATATAGAACCGGACATTTTATTGCAATTGATATAACACCTTTCCTTCATGCGCTTTGTGCTGTGGCCGCACAGATACTGGTTGGCCTTTTTACCGGAAACTGGGCTTACGGAGCGATAGCTGGTTGTACGTTCTTCATTGCTCGTGAACACACCCAAGCAGAATATCGCTGGATAGAAAAGTTTGGTAAAGGGAAACGTATCAACATGCCGTGGTGGGGAGGGTTTGATCCACGCGTGTGGGATGTGGGAAGTCTGTTGGATTTTTCTTTCCCAATTATCGGATGCTTATTGGTATGGATTCTTGCATCGTAGCGAACACATAATTACCGATGAAACAAAACTGAGACACACAAAGCTTTGCACTGGATTGCAAGGTTTTGTGCTTCTCTGGAGTGCGACATTTTTTCATGACAAAAAATTAGCGCAAGAAGACAATAAATCACCTTGCGCTAATGCTCTGTTACAGGTCACTAATACCATCTAAGTAGTTGATTCATAGTGACTGCACATGCTGTGTTTTGCAGTATTATGTAGTCTATTATTTAGACCAAAACCATCATAACACATTGATATTGATGATTTTTCTTGTTTCTCATTCAGCTTTTTTATACTAACTTGAGCGAAACGGGAAGGTAAAAAGACAAAAAGTTGTTTTTAATACCTTTAAGTGATACCAGATGGCATTGCGCCATCTGGCAGAGTGATTAACTAAACATCGCAGTAATCGAGGCGCTTGCCAGAGAGTGGAAATGAACGTTAAACCCGACCATCGCGCCGCTGGCACCTTCATCGACATCAATACGTTCTATATCCAGCGCGTGAACGGTAAAAATGTAGCGATGAGTTTCGCCTTTCGGCGGTGCTGCGCCATCGTACCCGGTTTTACCAAAGTCGGTACGCGTCTGCAAAACGCCGTCTGGCATTGCTACCAGACCAGAGCCAAACCCTTGCGGTAATACGCGGGTATCAGCGGGTAAGTTAACAACTACCCAGTGCCACCAGCCGGAGCCGGTTGGCGCATCCGGGTCATAGCAGGTGACGACAAAACTTTTCGTTCCCGCAGGAACATCATCCCACGCCAGATGCGGTGAAATATTATCGCCATCGTAACCCATGCCGTTAAAGACATGACGATGCGGCAACTTATCGCCATCGCGCAGATCATTACTGATGAGTTTCATGAACCCTCCTTTCTAGTTTGCAGAAAGTGTAGCCAGAAACCCACACGCTGACTTCCCGTTATTGGCAAAAAAATGTTTCATCCTGCACCGCACGGTTAACCGCTGCGGTCAGACGCTGCAACTGTTGCGGGAGAATAATATAGGGCGGCATCAGGTAAATCAGTTTGCCAAAAGGCCGGATCCAGACACCCTGTTCGACAAAGAATTTTTGCAGCGCCGCCATATTCACCGGACGAGTTGTTTCGACTACGCCGATTGCCCCCAGCACGCGCACATCGGCAACCATTTCGGCATTACGGGCGGGGGCAAGTTGCTCGCGCAGCTGTACTTCAATATCCGCCACCTGTTGCTGCCAGTCGCCAGATTCGAGAATCGCCAGGCTGGCGTTTGCAGCCGCGCAGGCCAGCGGATTGCCCATAAAAGTTGGCCCGTGCATAAAGCAGCCGGCTTCGCCGTTACTGATGGTTTCTGCAACCTCGCGCGTGGTGAGTGTGGCGGAAAGGGTCATTGTGCCGCCGGTTAAGGCTTTACCGAGGCACAAAATGTCCGGCGCGATTTCTGCATATTCACAGGCAAACAGTTTGCCGGTACGACCAAATCCGGTGGCGATCTCGTCGGCAATCAGCAAGATACCTTCGCGATCGCACATTTTGCGGATTCGTTTTAACCATTCCGGATGGTACATGCGCATCCCGCCTGCGCCCTGGACAATCGGCTCAATGATCACCGCCGCGATTTCATGACGATGCGCCGCCATCAGGCGGGCAAAGCCCACCATATCGCGCTCATCCCATTCGCCATCCATGCGGCTTTGCGGGGCGGGAGCAAACAGGTTTTCTGGCAGGTAGCCTTTCCACAGACTGTGCATTGAGTTATCCGGATCGCACACCGACATCGCGCCAAAGGTATCGCCATGATAACCATTGCGGAAGGTCAGAAAACGCTGGCGCGCTTCGCCTTTGGCTTGCCAGTACTGCAACGCCATTTTCATCGCCACTTCCACCGCTACGGAACCGGAGTCCGCAAGAAAAACGCACTCCAGCGGTTGCGGCGTCATCGCCACCAGTTTGCGGCACAGCTCAATGGCTGGCGTATGGGTGATACCGCCAAACATCACATGCGACATGGCATCAATTTGCGACTTCATCGCCGCATTAAGCTGTGGGTGATTGTAGCCGTGGATCGCCGCCCACCAGGACGACATACCGTCAACCAGGCGTCTGCCGTCAGACAAAATTAGCTCGCAACCTTCGGCGCTCGCCACCGGATAAACCGGTAGAGGGGAGGTCATGGATGTGTATGGGTGCCAGATATGGCGTTGGTCAAAGGCAAGATCGTCCGTTGTCATAATCGACTTGTAAACCAAATTGAAAAGATTTAGGTTTACAAGTCTACACCGAATTAACAACAAAAAACACGTTTTGGAGAAGCCCCATGGCTCACCGCCCACGCTGGACATTGTCGCAAGTCACAGAATTATTTGAAAAACCGTTGCTGGATCTGCTGTTTGAAGCGCAGCAGGTGCATCGTCAGCATTTCGATCCTCGTCAGGTACAGGTCAGCACGTTGCTGTCGATTAAAACCGGAGCTTGTCCGGAAGATTGCAAATACTGCCCGCAAAGCTCGCGCTACAAAACCGGGCTGGAAGCCGAGCGGTTGATGGAAGTTGAACAGGTGCTGGAGTCGGCGCGCAAAGCGAAAGCGGCAGGATCGACGCGCTTCTGTATGGGCGCGGCGTGGAAGAATCCCCACGAACGCGATATGCCGTACCTGGAACAAATGGTGCAGGGGGTAAAAGCGATGGGGCTGGAGGCGTGTATGACGCTGGGCACGTTGAGTGAATCTCAGGCGCAGCGCCTCGCGAACGCCGGGCTGGATTACTACAACCACAACCTGGACACCTCGCCGGAGTTTTACGGCAATATCATCACCACCCGCACTTATCAGGAACGCCTCGATACGCTGGAAAAAGTGCGCGATGCCGGGATCAAAGTCTGTTCTGGCGGCATTGTGGGCTTAGGCGAAACGGTAAAAGATCGCGCCGGATTATTGCTGCAACTGGCAAACCTGCCGACGCCGCCGGAAAGCGTACCAATCAACATGCTGGTGAAGGTGAAAGGCACGCCGCTTGCCGATAACGATGATGTCGATGCCTTTGATTTTATTCGCACCATTGCGGTCGCGCGGATCATGATGCCAACCTCTTACGTGCGCCTTTCTGCCGGACGCGAGCAGATGAACGAACAGACTCAGGCGATGTGCTTTATGGCAGGCGCAAACTCGATTTTCTACGGTTGCAAACTGCTAACCACGCCGAATCCGGAAGAAGATAAAGACCTGCAACTGTTTCGCAAACTGGGGCTAAATCCGCAGCAAACTGCCGTGCTGGCAGGGGATAACGAACAACAGCAGCGTCTGGAGCAGGCACTGATGACCCCGGACACTGACGAATATTACAACGCGGCAGCACTATGAGCTGGCAGGAGAAAATCAACGCGGCGCTCGATGCGCGGCGTGCTGCCGATGCCCTGCGTCGCCGTTATCCAGTGGCGCAAGGAGCCAGACGCTGGCTGGTGGCGGATGATCGCCAGTATCTGAACTTTTCCAGTAACGATTATTTAGGTTTAAGCCATCATCCGCAAATTATCCGTGCCTGGCAGCAGGGTGCGGAGCAATTTGGCGTCGGTAGCGGCGGTTCCGGTCACGTCAGCGGTTATAGCGTTGCGCATCAGGCGCTGGAAGAAGAGCTGGCCGAGTGGCTGGGCTATTCGCGGGCACTGCTATTTATCTCTGGTTTTGCCGCTAATCAGGCGGTCATTGCCGCGATGATGGCAAAAGAGGACCGCATTGTCGCTGACCGGCTTAGCCATGCCTCATTGCTGGAAGCTGCCAGTTTAAGCCCGTCGCAGCTTCGCCGTTTTGCTCATAACGATGTCACTCATTTGGCGCGATTGCTTGCTTCCCCCTGTCCGGGGCAGCAACTGGTGGTGACAGAAGGCGTGTTCAGCATGGACGGCGATAGTGCACCACTGGCGGAAATCCAGCAGGTAACGCAACAGCACAATGGCTGGTTGATGGTCGATGATGCCCACGGCACGGGCGTTATCGGGGAGCAGGGGCGCGGCAGCTGCTGGCTGCAAAAGGTAAAACCAGAATTGCTGGTAGTGACTTTTGGCAAAGGATTTGGCGTCAGTGGGGCTGCGGTGCTTTGCTCAAGTACGATGGCGGATTATCTGCTGCAATTCGCCCGCCACCTTATCTACAGCACCAGTATGCCGCCCGCTCAGGCGCAGGCATTACGTGCGTCACTGGCGGTCATTCGCCGTGATGAGGGGGATGCACGGCGCGAAAAACTGGTGTCACTCATTGCGCGTTTTCGTGCCGGAGTACAGGATTTGCCGTTTACGCTGGCTGATTCATGCAGCGCCATCCAGCCATTGATCGTCGGTGATAACAGCCGTGCGTTACAACTGGCAGAAAAACTGCGCCAGCAAGGCTGCTGGGTCACGGCGATTCGCCCGCCAACCGTACCCGCTGGTACTGCGCGACTGCGCTTAACGCTAACCGCAGCTCATGAAATGCAGGATATCGACCGTCTGCTGGAGGTGCTGCATGGCAACGGTTAATAAACAAGCCATTGCAGCGGCATTTGGTCGGGCAGCCGCACTCTATGAGCAACACGCAGATCTACAGCGCCAGAGTGCTGACGTCTTACTGGCAATGCTCCCACAGCGTAAATACACCCACGTACTGGACGCGGGTTGTGGACCTGGCTGGATGAGCCGCCACTGGCGGGAACGTCACGCGCAGGTGACGGCCTTAGATCTCTCGCCGCCAATGCTTGTTCAGGCACGCCAGAAGGATGCCGCAGACCATTATCTGGCGGGAGATATCGAATCCCTGCCGTTAGCGACTGCGACGTTCGATCTTGCATGGAGCAATCTCGCAGTGCAGTGGTGCGGTAATTTATCCACGGCACTCCGCGAGCTGTATCGGGTGGTGCGCCCCGGAGGCGTGGTGGCGTTTACCACGCTGGTGCAGGGATCGTTACCCGAACTGCATCAGGCGTGGCAGGCGGTGGACGAGCGTCCGCATGCTAATCGCTTTTTACCGCCAGATGAAATCGAACAGTCGCTGAACGGCGTGCATTATCAACATCATATTCAGCCCATCACACTATGGTTTGATGATGCGCTCAGTGCCATGCGTTCGCTGAAAGGCATCGGTGCTACGCATCTTCATGAAGGGCGCGACCCGCGAATATTAACGCGTTCGCAATTGCAGCGATTGCAACTGGCCTGGCCGCAACAACAGGGGCGATATCCTCTGACGTATCATCTTTTTTTAGGAGTGATTGCTCGTGAGTAAACGTTATTTTGTCACCGCAACGGATACCGAAGTGGGGAAAACCGTCGCCAGTTGTGCACTTTTACAAGCCGCGAAGGCAGTAGGTTATCGGACGGCAGGTTATAAACCGGTCGCCTCTGGCAGCGAAAAGACCCCGGAAGGCTTACGTAATAGTGACGCGCTGGCGTTACAGCACAACAGCAGCCTGCAGCTGGATTACGCAACGGTAAATCCTTACACCTTCGCAGAACCCACCTCGCCGCACATCATCAGCGCGCAAGAGGGCAGGCCGATAGAATCATTGGTAATGAGCGCCGGATTACGCGCGCTTGAACAACAGGCTGACTGGGTGTTAGTGGAAGGTGCTGGCGGCTGGTTTACGCCGCTTTCTGACACTTTCACTTTTGCAGATTGGGTAACACAGGAACAACTGCCGGTGATACTGGTAGTTGGTGTGAAACTCGGCTGTATTAATCACGCGATGTTGACTGCGCAGGCAATACAACACGCCGGACTGACTCTGGCGGGTTGGGTGGCGAACGATGTTACGCCTCCGGGAAAACGTCACGCTGAATATATGACCACGCTCACCCGCATGATTCCCGCGCCGCTGCTGGGAGAGATCCCCTGGCTTGCAGAAAATCCAGAAAATGCGGCAACCGGAAAGTACATAAACCTTGCCTTGTTGTAGCTATCCTGTATTTGGTTAAATTGCGAGCGAGATCGCGTCTTCGATTGACTGCAATTTAACCAATTAAATTCTAAAATAATCACGAAAAAAATTTTACTTCCGCCTCATGCGGCGAATGTGGGAATTGCCCAGGCGGCGGGGGATAGGGGCTGGAGACAGTTATCCACTATTCCTGTGGATAACCATGTGTATTAGAGTTAGAAAACACGAGGCAAGCGAGAGAATACGCGGCTTGCACGCGAATTGGCGTTAAAGACGGCTCAAAGAAATATCTTTTATTTTTTAACTGGTTAGATAAATGCAATGGCAGTCACTGAACAGGCATCTCTTGCCATAAAACTGTCATCACTCATCTTGACAAATGTTAAAAAAGCCGTTGCTTTGGGGATAACCCGGTAAGGCCGGAGTTTTATCTCGCCACAGAGTAAATTTTGCTCATGATTGACAGCGGAGTTTACGCTGTAACAGAAATATTATGGTGATGAACTGTTTTTTTATCCAGTATAATTTGTTGGCATAATTAAGTACGACGAGTAAAATTACATACCTGCCCGCCCAACTCCTTCAGGTAGCGACTCATGAGTAAACCGTTCAAACTGAATTCCGCTTTTAAACCTTCTGGCGATCAGCCAGAGGCGATTCGACGTCTCGAAGAGGGGCTGGAAGATGGCCTGGCGCACCAGACGTTACTTGGCGTGACTGGCTCCGGGAAAACCTTCACCATTGCCAATGTCATTGCTGACCTTCAGCGCCCAACCATGGTACTTGCGCCCAACAAAACGCTGGCGGCCCAGCTGTATGGCGAAATGAAAGAGTTCTTCCCGGAAAACGCGGTGGAGTATTTCGTCTCCTACTACGACTACTATCAGCCGGAAGCCTATGTACCGAGTTCCGACACCTTCATTGAGAAAGATGCCTCGGTTAACGAACATATTGAGCAGATGCGTTTATCCGCCACCAAAGCGATGCTGGAGCGACGTGATGTGGTTGTAGTGGCGTCTGTTTCCGCGATTTATGGTCTGGGCGATCCTGATTTATATCTCAAGATGATGCTCCATCTCACGGTCGGTATGATTATCGATCAGCGCGCGATTCTGCGCCGACTGGCGGAGCTGCAATACGCTCGTAATGATCAAGCATTCCAGCGTGGTACTTTCCGCGTTCGTGGCGAGGTGATTGATATCTTCCCGGCAGAATCGGATGACATTGCACTTCGCGTGGAACTGTTTGACGAGGAAGTGGAACGATTGTCGTTATTTGACCCGCTAACCGGGCAGATTGTTTCCACCATTCCACGTTTTACCATCTACCCGAAAACGCACTACGTCACACCGCGCGAGCGCATCGTACAGGCGATGGAGGAGATCAAAGAAGAGCTGGCCGCCAGACGCAAAGTGCTGTTGGAAAACAACAAACTGCTGGAAGAGCAGCGGCTGACCCAGCGTACCCAGTTTGATCTGGAGATGATGAACGAGCTGGGCTACTGTTCGGGGATTGAAAACTACTCGCGCTTCCTCTCCGGTCGTGGACCGGGTGAGCCACCGCCGACGCTGTTTGATTACCTCCCTGCTGATGGGCTGCTGGTGGTCGATGAATCTCACGTCACCATTCCACAAATTGGCGGCATGTATCGCGGTGACCGGGCGCGTAAAGAGACACTGGTGGAGTACGGCTTCCGCCTGCCATCAGCGCTGGATAACCGTCCGCTTAAGTTTGAAGAGTTCGAAGCATTAGCGCCGCAAACCATCTATGTTTCGGCGACGCCGGGTAATTACGAGCTGGAAAAATCCGGCGGCGATGTGGTGGATCAGGTGGTGCGTCCAACCGGATTGCTTGACCCGATTATCGAAGTGCGGCCGGTGGCGACACAGGTTGATGATCTTCTTTCGGAGATTCGTCAGCGAGCGGCAATTAACGAACGCGTACTGGTCACCACACTGACCAAGCGAATGGCGGAAGATCTTACCGAATATCTCGAAGAACACGGTGAGCGCGTGCGTTATCTTCACTCAGATATCGACACCGTCGAGCGTATGGAGATTATCCGCGACTTGCGTCTGGGTGAGTTCGACGTATTGGTAGGGATCAACTTACTGCGTGAAGGTCTGGATATGCCGGAAGTTTCGCTGGTGGCGATCCTCGACGCTGACAAAGAAGGCTTCCTGCGTTCCGAACGTTCGTTGATCCAGACCATTGGTCGTGCGGCACGTAACGTTAACGGTAAAGCGATTCTCTACGGCGATAAGATCACCCCATCAATGGCGAAAGCGATTGGCGAAACCGAACGTCGCCGCGAGAAACAGCAGAAGTACAACGAGGAACACGGCATTACGCCGCAAGGCTTGAACAAGAAAGTGGTCGATATCCTGGCGTTGGGGCAGAACATTGCTAAAACCAAAGCGAAGGGCAGAGGAAAATCGCGACCGATTGTTGAGCCGGATAATGTGCCGATGGATATGTCGCCTAAAGCGTTGCAGCAGAAAATCCATGAGCTGGAAGGGTTGATGATGCAACACGCGCAGAATCTGGAGTTCGAAGAAGCGGCGCAAATTCGTGACCAGTTGCATCAGCTGCGTGAGCTGTTTATCGCGGCATCGTAACAGGATAGCGAAGAAGACTGATGACAAACGGAAAACAGCCTGATGCGCTACGCTTATCAGGCCTACATTTTCTCCGCAATATATTGAATTTGCGCGGTTTGTAGGCCGGATAAGGCGTTCACGCCGCATCCGGCATAAACAACGCGCACTTTGTCTTCAATAGGAAGCCGGAATTTTCCTTCGGATTTCCGTTAACCTAAAGCCTGTAACGCCTTTTCCAGCGCGTTATGTAACAACTGGCGGTCATGACGATACGGAATATCGCTGGCCTCCAGTACCTCCTGGATCACAATCCGCTCTTTCACCGCCGAGACATCCACTTTTGGCCCGACGATGACCGCATCAATGACCTTTTTACCAACATACTGCTCCATAATTGCCAGCTTGCTTTCCAGCTTCAAATTAGCAGCAGGTAAACTCAACTCACGCCCCAGATTGCCGATATAAACCATCGGCGCTGGCGTGCGGCGTAATGCCTGGGCGATTTCCTTCAGCAGCAGAATTGGCATCAGGCTGGTATAAAAACTGCCAGGCCCAATAATGATGAGATCCGCTTCATTGATAGCGTGAACCGCCTCACGCGTTGCGGGTACATTAGGCGTTAACAATAACTCTTGAATCGGCGTAGTTAACTGGTCGATATTGACCTCGCCGTAAACTTCATGCCCCTGATCGTCAATCGCCATCAGATCGACGGGATGCTCTGACATTGGAATCAAATGCGTATCCACTTTCAGCAGATTACGAATTAAATTGATGGCTTCCAGAGGCCGCACGCTAAGGTGATCCAGCGCCTTTAACATCAAGTTTCCGAGATTATGACCGGAAAGTTCGCCATTGCCGCCAAAACGGTATTCAAACATCGCGGAGGCGACGCTCGGTTCCGTTATCAGCTGGTTGAGGCAGTTGCGCATATCGCCCCAGGCAATGCCGCCTTCTGAACGGCGAATACGCCCCGTCGAGCCACCATTATCGGTGGTGGTGACGATACCCGTTAAACGAGAACCCAAAGACGAAAGTGATGAGAGAACGCGTCCCAGTCCATGCCCTCCGCCGAGAGCAACGACACGATCAAGATCAGCCAGCGTACGATTGCGCATATAGTTTCCTGGAGTCAGATTATCCGCGCTACAGTAGCGCAAATTGCGGGGAAACAGCAATTAACCTGCCAATATTGAGGATACAAACTATTTTCTTCTACCTCTAAAGGACGATGCACGCTATGCCTCCCTGATGATGTATATCAAAGTAAAACCGCCATTTTCCCTTATTCTGTAGCGAAATAGCACGATCATGACGCTATATACATGATTACATAGCGAAAGTGTGGATGGTAAAAATCTCATTTACACGCTAGTATCGGCATAACCACTAAACACTCTAGCCTCTGCACCTGGGTCAACTGATACGGTGCTTTGGCCGTGACAATGCTCGTAAAGATTGCCACCAGGGCGAAGGAAGAAATGACTTCGCCTCCCGTATCTGGAAAGGTGTACATGGCTTCACAACTGACTGATGCATTTGCGCGTAAGTTTTACTACTTGCGCCTGTCGATTACCGATGTGTGTAACTTTCGTTGCACCTACTGCCTGCCGGATGGCTACAAACCGAGCGGCGTCACCAATAAAGGCTTTCTTACCGTCGATGAAATTCGCCGGGTTACGCGCGCCTTCGCCAGTCTGGGCACCGAAAAAGTGCGCCTGACAGGCGGTGAGCCGTCTTTACGCCGCGACTTTACCGATATCATCGCCGCTGTGCGGGAAAACGACGCTATCCGCCAGATTGCGGTCACCACCAATGGTTACCGTCTGGAACGCGATGTGGCGAACTGGCGCGATGCGGGACTTACTGGCATTAACGTCAGTGTCGACAGTCTGGACGCCCGCCAGTTTCACGCTATTACCGGGCAGGATAAATTCAACCAGGTCATGGCGGGGATTGATGCTGCATTTGAGGCCGGTTTTGAGAAGGTCAAAGTCAATACCGTGCTGATGCGTGATGTTAATCATCACCAGCTCGACACCTTTCTGAACTGGATCCAGCATCGCCCTATCCAGCTGCGTTTCATCGAACTGATGGAAACGGGCGAGGGCAGCGAGCTCTTCCGTAAGCATCACATCTCTGGTCAGGTTCTGCGTGACGAGCTACTGCGTCGCGGCTGGATCCACCAATTACGTCAACGCAGCGACGGTCCCGCGCAAGTCTTTTGCCATCCAGATTACGCCGGAGAGATTGGCCTTATCATGCCGTATGAAAAAGACTTCTGCGCCACTTGCAACCGCCTGCGCGTTTCCTCCATTGGTAAACTCCATCTCTGCCTGTTTGGTGAAGGCGGCGTTAACCTGCGCGATCTGCTGGAAGACGATACCCAGCAACAGGCGCTGGAAGCGCGTATTTCAGCGGCGCTGCGGGAGAAGAAACAGACCCATTTCCTGCATCAAAACAACACCGGTATTACGCAAAACTTATCGTACATTGGCGGCTAAAACGTCAAAAGGAGAGATCAGATGAGTCAGGTAAGCACTGAATTTATCCCGACCCGTATTGCTATTCTTACGGTTTCTAATCGTCGCGGTGAAGAAGACGATACCTCCGGTCACTATCTGCGCGATTCGGCGCAAGAAGCGGGCCATCACGTTGTCGATAAAGCCATTGTGAAAGAAAACCGCTACGCTATTCGCGCTCAGGTATCTGCGTGGATCGCCAGCGACGATGTACAAGTGGTATTGATTACGGGTGGTACTGGCCTGACGGAAGGTGATCAGGCTCCCGAAGCATTGCTGCCGTTGTTCGACCGTGAAGTTGAAGGTTTTGGTGAAGTGTTCCGGATGTTGTCTTTTGAAGAGATTGGCACTTCCACGTTGCAATCTCGTGCGGTAGCGGGCGTCGCCAACAAAACGCTGATTTTCGCCATGCCGGGTTCGACCAAAGCGTGCCGTACCGCATGGGAAAATATCATCGCGCCGCAGCTGGATGCCCGTACGCGTCCGTGTAATTTCCATCCACATTTGAAGAAATAAGTATGTCGCAACTGACCCATATCAACGCCGCTGGCGAAGCGCACATGGTGGATGTCTCCGCCAAAGCGGAAACCGTGCGTGAAGCGCGGGCGGAAGCCTTTGTCACCATGCGCAGCGAGACGCTGGCGATGATTATTGATGGTCGCCACCACAAAGGCGACGTATTTGCCACTGCGCGTATTGCCGGTATTCAGGCGGCAAAACGCACCTGGGATCTGATCCCGCTGTGTCACCCGCTGATGCTCAGCAAAGTTGAAGTCAATTTACAGGCCGAGCCGGAGCACAATCGGGTGCGTATAGAAACCTTATGCCGCCTGACCGGGAAAACCGGTGTCGAAATGGAAGCGTTAACCGCGGCCTCCGTGGCGGCGCTGACCATTTATGACATGTGCAAAGCGGTGCAAAAAGATATGGTGATTGGTCCGGTACGTTTGCTGGCGAAGAGCGGCGGCAAGTCGGGTGACTTTAAGGTGGAAGCGGATGATTAAAGTTCTTTTTTTCGCCCAGGTGCGCGAGTTGGTGGGAACAGATGCAACCGAAGTGGCTGCGGATTTCCCAACCGTTGAAGCGTTACGCCAGCACCTGGCTGCGCAGAGCGATCGCTGGGCGTTGGCGCTGGAGGATGGCAAATTGCTGGCTGCCGTTAACCAGACGCTGGTGAGTTTTGACCATTCGCTGACTGACGGCGACGAAGTAGCTTTCTTCCCGCCGGTAACCGGAGGTTAAGATGGCAGAAACCAAAATTGTTGTCGGCCCGCAGCCGTTCAGCGTAGGAGAAGAGTACCCGTGGCTGGCGGAGCGTGACGAAGACGGTGCGGTAGTCACCTTTACCGGTAAGGTGCGCAACCATAACCTGGGCGACAGCGTCAAAGCATTAACCCTCGAACACTATCCGGGGATGACTGAAAAAGCACTGGCAGAAATTGTTGATGAAGCGCGTAACCGCTGGCCGCTGGGGCGCGTCACGGTGATTCACCGCATCGGGGAATTATGGCCGGGCGATGAAATCGTTTTTGTCGGTGTCACCAGTGCGCATCGCAGCAGTGCGTTTGAAGCCGGGCAGTTTATTATGGATTATCTCAAAACCCGCGCACCGTTCTGGAAGCGCGAAGCCACGCCGGAAGGCGACCGCTGGGTTGAAGCCCGGGAGAGCGATCAGCAGGCGGCAAAACGCTGGTAGTTTTTTGTTAGCCGGATAAGGCACCGCTGCGTCCGGCAATTTCACCGCTCAGTACATGCGTTTACGCTGCGTCGATGCACAGCCTCATCATTTTGCAGTATCCTTAAGATATTCCTTATATCTTCAGGAGATCGTCATGGACAGATTCCCACGTTCTGATTCAATCGTACAACCCCGGGCTGGCTTGCAAACTTATATGGCGCAAGTCTATGGCTGGATGACCGTTGGCTTGTTGCTGACCGCATTTGTTGCCTGGTATGCGGCTAATTCCGCGGCCGTGATGGAGCTGTTGTTTACTAACCGTGTCTTTTTAATCGGTCTGATCATCGCGCAATTAGCATTGGTTATTGTGTTATCAGCGATGATTCAAAAGCTGAGCGCAGGTGTAACGACGATGCTCTTTATGCTTTATTCGGCGCTGACGGGTCTTACGCTTTCCAGTATATTCATTGTCTATACCGCTGCTTCTATCGCCAGTACTTTCGTCGTTACTGCCGGGATGTTCGGCGCAATGAGCCTGTACGGTTACACCACGAAGCGCGATTTAAGTGGCTTTGGCAATATGCTGTTTATGGCGTTAATCGGCATTGTGCTGGCATCGCTGGTCAACTTCTGGTTGAAAAGCGAAGCATTGATGTGGGCAGTTACCTACATCGGCGTGATTGTCTTTGTCGGATTGACGGCGTATGACACGCAGAAACTGAAAAATATGGGTGAGCAGATTGATACCCGCGACACGTCGAACCTGCGCAAATATTCCATTCTTGGCGCGTTAACCTTGTATCTGGACTTCATCAACCTGTTCCTGATGTTGCTGCGAATTTTTGGCAACCGCCGTTAATTCTTTTTCACCATCAATATCCCGGCCATGTGTCGGGATTTTTTTTCTTACTAAAAACGACACTTAACAAGTACCAGGTATAAAATACGCCTTATGGCGAGCGGAAGCGTTTTCCGTATCCATAAATACAAAAGTATTTTGTATGCGTGGTTTTAAATTTATTGATGGTGAATATTAATATTTTTTCTAAGGACAACTAAAAGAATGGAATTATACTCACAAAACAGCAATAAATTAGATTTTCAGCACGAGACCAGGATATTAAACGGTATATGGCTCATTACCGCTTTAGGTTTGGTGACAACCGCAGGACTGGCCTGGGTAGCGAAGTATCTCGAAATTACGGCAACAAAATATGATTCACCGCAAATGTATGTCGCCATAGGATTATTATTACTTTGTATGTATGGCTTAAGTAAGGATATCAACAAGATAAATGCCATCATCGCAGGCGTAATATATCTGTTTTTACTCTCTTTGGTGGCGATTGTCGTTGCAAGTTTAGCTCCTGTACCTGCCATTATCGTCGTGTTCAGCACTGCGGGCGCGATGTTTTTAATCAGTATGCTGGCCGGTTTATTATTTAATGTTGATCCTGGTTCTCACCGTTTTATCATTATGATGACGTTGACAGGTTTGGCCCTGGTGATCATCATGAATGCCGCATTAATGAGTGAACGACCCGTTTGGGTAATAAGTTGCTTAATGATTGTGTTATGGTCAGGCATTATCTCGCATGGACGAAATAAGCTCCTTGAATTGGCGGGGAAATGCCATAGTGAAGAGTTGTGGAGTCCGGTTCGTTGCGCTGTTACAGGTGCATTAACACTCTATTACTATTTTATCGGCTTCTTTGGGATACTTGCCGCGATAGCTATAACGCTTGTCTGGCAAAGGCATACGCGTTTTTTTCATTAGTCGTAAATGCAGATACTAAAGAACTTAACTAAACTTCACATCGCCGCTTCATTTTTCGCCCGTAGCTTCTTCGCCTGGCTTTCCAGTAGCAGGTAACAGATCAGCGCCAGCAGCAGCGGGATAAAGTAATACAGGACGCGATAAGCGAGTAGGGCGGCGATAATTGTGCCTTTGGATGTATGCTCCCCAGCCAGTAGCGCGATAAACACCGCTTCCAGCACACCGATCCCCGCCGGAATATGCACGATGACGCCAGCAATACTACTAACCAGTAACACGCCCAGTACAAAGAAATAGTTCACGCTTTGACCAAGTAACAGCCAGATAATCGCCCCCATTACCATCCAGTTAACGCTGGAAATCAGCATCTGAGCGAGGGCGAATTTCCATGAAGGCAGCACCAGCTTTTGCCCTTTGATGGTCATATGGCGGTGCTTCGCGAAAGCGCAAAACCACAAATAAACCGCGATAATCATCAGTAAGCCAATGCCGAGAATACGCAGCGTAGTTTGATCGACATACCAGTGATCCGGCAACTCCACCACGCCTGCGGTAAAGATAATCCCTGCCAGTAAAATATAGCCCAGCCAGTTGGTGGTAATACTGAGCGAGAAAATCCGCGTAATAGTGCTGCCCGGTAACCCTAGTCGGGAGTACAAACGATAGCGCATACCAATGCCGCCGACCCAGGTACTGAGCGTCAGGTTGAAGGCGTAGCAGATAAACGACACCAGCATCACCTGGCGCTTCGCCAGTTTGTGACCGCAGTAAAAGCGGGCGAGCAGGTCATAGCAGCCGTAAATCAGATAGCTGACGACCACCAGCCCGACCGCACTAAGCAGCGCAACGCGATTGTAGTCGCGGATGACCTTCCAGACCTCTTCCCAGTCCACATTTTTGGCGTAGACCACCAGCAACACAATCACCGCGATAAAAAACAGCCAGGTGAGGATCTTCTTTGCTAAGCGCCAGCGCGGGTGTGATTTACTCATCAGGGTTTTACCCCCGTGTTTTCAGTTTCTACCCGATCCTGCGTTTCCATTGTCGGTTGTGCGGGCGGATCAACCTGCGCCAGACGTGGTGTGTGTGCCGGAAGCCAGCCAACCAGCGCCGGGAAGTGGCGTAAAAAGTGGAACGCCAGCACGCTTTTGGTCAGGTTCCACCAGGTGCGTTTCGGCAGCATGGTCTCATCGACCTGCTGACAATCTGCGGCAATAATGCCGTTCAGATTATCGCGCAGCGTCTGGTTAAAATGACGATCGTGGATGATGACATTTGCTTCGAGATTCAGTGACAAACTGAGCGGATCGAGATTACTGGACCCTACTGTCGCCCAGTGATCGTCCATCAATGCCACTTTGCCGTGGAGCGGGCGGCGGCGGTACTCAAATACCTGAACGCCGCCTTTAACCAGATAGTTATACAGCAAGCGCGCACCGACTCTGACAATCGGCATATCCGGTTCGCCCTGAATGATCAGTTTGATCCGCACCCCGCGCCGTGCCGCTTTACGCAAGGCGTGTAAAAATCGATAGCCGGGGAAGAAGTAGGCGTTGGCGATAATGACTTCTCGCCGCGCCTGAGTGAGCATTTTCAGATAGTGACGTTCAATATCATCGCGATGTTCTTCGTTATCGCGCCAGACCAGCAATACCTGCGCTTCTCCCGGCTGGCGGTTCTCTTCCGCTTTGTGATGACGTCGCCACCAGCGTCGTGCCGCGCTCTGTCCAGGCAGGTTTTCCAGCTCAAACTGGAGAATATCTTCGACAATCGGCCCTTCAAGGCGTACCGCGTAATCCTGTTTAGCCTCTGGACCGTAGCTGGACATATGCTCGGCGGAGTAATTCAGCCCGCCAATAAAGGCGATACGCGCGTCGATCACCACAATTTTGCGATGCATCCGGCGAAACACATTGGTGCGCATACCAAAAAGGCGAGGGCGGGGATCGTAGTAGCGAAATACCACGCCAGCTGCCGTCAGTTCATTGACAAACTCATCGCTGAGATCCGGCGAACCGTAGCCATCCAGCAAGACTTCCGCTTTAACCCCGCGTTGCGCTGCTGCCAGTAGTGCCGCATGCAGCTGTTTGCCGACGTCATCCTCAAACCAGATAAACGTTTCAAGAATGATGCGTTCTTGTGCCTCGCCAATCGCCTTAAACACCGCGGGATAATATTGCTCGCCGTTTTCCAGCAACTGGATCTTATTGCCTTCGCGCCAGCTACATTTCATAAATGAATCTCCGCACTTAAAGGGGCATGATCAGAAAGGTGTCGCCATGTCCGCAGCGGCAACGCGGTTGGCGCGCTGGCGCTGGCATTTTTGACGTAGATCCTGTCCAGTCGTAGTAGAGGAAATTGCACCGGAAACGTGCGCGCCGGGCGTCCGTGGACGCGGGTAAAAATCTCATCCAGTCCGGCCTGCACTTTTAACGGATGATTAGCTTTTTGCCGCCAGTCATTGAAATCACCCGCCACCAATACCGGTTCGCCGTCCGGTAGCTCATTCACCCATTCGGCGAGCATCGCAAGCTGCGCCTGACGGTGCGCCTCACGCAGGCCCAGATGTACGCACATCACATGAATCGCTTTTCCGGTCATCGGTGGCACAATGCGGCAGTAGAGCACGCCGCGCTTTTCCGCACCATCGACCGAAACATCGCGATTCTCATAATGTTCAATGGGATAACGCGACAGTACGGCGTTGCCGTGATGCCCTTCCGGGTATACGGCATTGCGACCGTAGGCAAAATCGCTCCACATCGTGTCGGCGAGAAACTCGTAGTGCGAGGTATCGGGCCAGTTTTCCACATGCAGCGGATGAACTTCGTGCGCGCCCATCACTTCCTGCAGGCAAACAATATCGGCGCTGACGGTACGCACCGCGTCGCGAAGTTCCGGCAAAATGAAGCGTCGGTTAAACGCGGTAAAACCTTTGTGAATGTTGATGGTGAGCACCTTGAACGAAAATTGTTGTGTTTGATCGGGCATAATTTTCCTGTCTTTGCCTCTTATCTCATTGAAATAGTGTAGTCGGCGTCACAAAAAGGTGCGGTCTTACGGAATTTTCCGTAAAGTTCGGTACTCTGAGTAAGTAGAGATAAATTCTTCAGGAGAGAAGCCATGAAGTGGCAACAACGTGTTCGTGTCGCAACTGGTCTAAGTTGCTGGCAGATTATGTTGCATTTACTGGTAGTGGCGCTGCTGGTGGTGGGCTGGATGAGTAAGACTCTGGTTCACGTCGGCGTGGGATTATGCGCACTGTATTGTGTCACGGTAGTGATGATGTTGGTGTTTCAGCGCCACCCCGAGCAACGCTGGCGTGAGGTGGCAGACGTGCTGGAAGAGCTGACCACGACCTGGTATTTTGGCGCAGCGCTGATTGTGCTGTGGCTGTTGTCCCGTGTACTGGAAAACAACTTTTTGCTGGCAATTGCAGGGCTGGCAATCCTTGCCGGCCCGGCGGTAGTGTCTTTGCTGGCGAAAGATAAGAAGTTACATCACCTTACGTCTAAACATCGCGTACGCCGCTGACCCTGTCGTGGCCGTTATCACCAGTAGCGGCCACAAACTATTCCACACAATATCCAGACTCGCATCCTTCAAATAAATCTGCTTGGTAATGTCCGTAAAGTGGCGAATAGGGTTAATCCACGTCAGGTTTTGCAGCCATACTGGCATGTTTTCCACCGGAGAAACGTAACCGGAAAGGAGAATGGCGGGCATCATAAAAACAAACACGCCGATAAACGCCTGCTGTTGTGTCGAGCAGAGTGATGAAATCAACAGACCGAATCCCACCAGCGATAAACCGTAAATCACCATCGTAAAGTAGAACAGCGCCAGCGATCCGGCGAAGGGGATTTGATACGCCCAGATACCAATCGCCAGCACAATGGTGGCCTGGAAGGTGGCGACAATTAACGCCGGTACGGCTTTGCCGATGAAGATCTGCCAGGTGGTGAGCGGCGAAACCAGTAGCTGATCGAGCGTACCTTGTTCACGTTCGCGGGCGACGGAAAGTGAAGTGACGATCATTACGCCGATAGTGGTGATCATGGCGATCAGCGACGGCACCACAAACCATTTGTAGTCAAGATTCGGGTTATACCAGTTGCGTACCACCAGCTCGCTGTTGTTAGGTTTCGGTTTTCCTTCCAGCAGCTCCTGCTGATAATTTTTGACGATCTGTTGCAGGTAGTTGGCGGCAATTTGCGCACTGTTGGAGTTACGCCCGTCGAGGATCAACTGCAACGGCGCGGTCTGGAAGGTATCCAGTTTGCGCGAGAAGTCAGCCGGGAAACGCACCAGTAGTAACGCCTTTTGTGTGTCGATGGTTGGGCGGATCTCCTGTGGGCTTTTCAGCAGCAGCACATGAGTAAAGGCGCTGGCGCGGGCAAAACGTTGGGTCAGCTCCACCGAATGCTCGCCGTTATCTTCATCGTAGATGGCGATGGTGGCGTTAGTCACTTCCAGCGTGGCGGCGAACGGGAACAGAATCACCTGAATAAGCACAGGTAAAATCAGAATCGCGCGGGTTTGCGGTTCGCGCAGCAGCGACTGCAACTCTTTGCGGATTAACGTCCATAAGCGATGAAACATGCTCTTCTCCCTAATCCAGCCGACGTTTGGTTTTCAGCCACGTCAGGCCGATAAACATCACCGCCGAAGCGATCAAAAACAGCACGTTTACCACCAGCACCACTGGAATATTCCCGGCGAGGAACAGGCTTTGCAGGGTGCTGACGAAATAACGAGCGGGAATAATGTACGTCACCGCGCGGATCACCGCGGGCATACTGTCGATCTGAAAAATAAAGCCAGAGAGCATAATCGACGGCAGGAACGCGGCGTTCAGGGCGACCTGAGCGGCATTGAACTGGTTGCGGGTAATCGTGGAAATCAGCAGCCCCATCCCCAGGGTACTGAGTAAAAACAGGCTGGAGATAAAAAACAGAATCAGCAGCGACCCGCGATACGGCACGCCGAGAATAAACACCGACACCAGCATACACAGCAGCATCGCCAGCATCCCGAGAAAGTAATAGGGGATCAGCTTACACAGCAGCAGCTCCGTGCGGGTAATCTCCGTAGAGAGCAGAGCCTCCATGGTGCCGCGTTCCCATTCTCGCGCCACCACCAGCGAGGTGAGAATCGCGCCGATGACCGTCATGATGATGGTCACCGCACCGGGGATAATAAAGTGCTGGCTAATCGCCGCCGGGTTAAACCAGTAGCGGGTTTGTACATCAATAAGCGGCTCAAAGGTCTGCCCGTTGTCCTCCGCCCGCTGCATTTGCCAGATCTGCCAGATCCCTTCGACATACCCCTGCACAAAGTTAGCGGTATTCGGCTCACTGCCGTCGGTGATCACCTGAATCGGTGCGGTGGCGTTGGCGCGCTCCATCTGTTCGGCGAAATCCACGGGAATAACCACCAGACCGCGAATTTTCCCCGCCTGCATTTTGGCGATCAGTTCCTGACGGTTATCGCTGATGGTGGCGTCGATGTAGGGCGAACCGGTCATGGTGTGGGTGAAATCCAGCGCCGCTTCGCTACGCTGTTCCAGCAAAATCCCGACCCGCAGCTTGCTGGAGTCGAGGTTAATGCCGTAACCAAAAATAAACAGCAGTAGCAGTGGGATCACTACCGCAATCAGCCAGCTACTCGGATCGCGAACGATCTGCCGCGTCTCTTTGACGCACAGCGCCCGCACGCGACGCCAGGAAAGGATCGGGTTACTCATTGCTATGCTCCTTATCCCAGTCGTGGATCAACTGAATAAAGGCTTGCTCCATGGTGGGATCGGGTTGCTCATCGTTAGCCGACTGTGCTTTCAAATCGTCCGGCGTACCGCTGGCGATTAATTTCCCACGGTACACCAGGCCGATGCGGTCGCAATATTCCGCTTCATCCATAAAGTGGGTGGTGACCATCACCGTGACGCCTTTCTCTACCATGCTGTTGATGTGCAGCCAAAATTCACGGCGGGTGAGGGGATCAACGCCGGACGTCGGTTCGTCGAGAAACAGAATGTCCGGTTCATGCATCAGCGAGCAGGCCAGTGCCAGCCGCTGTTTAAAACCTAATGGCAGTTCATCGGTGGCGTGGGAGGCGATACTTTTCAGGCCGAACGCCTCGCTCATACGGGAGATTTTTTCGTTCTGCGCCCGACCGCGTAAGCCATACACACCAGAGAAAAAGCGTAAATTCTGTTCGACCGTCAGGTTGCCATAGAGCGAAAACTTTTGCGCCATATAGCCGAGATGCTGGCGCGCTTTACCGGAACTCTCTTTCAGATCCATCCCCAGCACCAGCGCCTGACCGGAGGTCGGCACCAGCAAGCCGCACATCATCTTAAAGGTGGTCGATTTCCCCGCGCCGTTTGGCCCGAGCAGACCAAAAATCTCCCCTCGTTTAACGGCAAAGTTGACGTGATCGGTGGCGGCAAAATCACCAAATTTCTTGGTTAGTTCTTTCGCTTCGATCACCGTCTCGCCGGGTGTGCCTTCTACCGTATGCAATATTGCACCCAGCGGCGATTCCGAGGTTCCGGCACCGCCCAGCAAATCAATAAACGCATCTTCAAAACGCGGCGTAGTTTCGTTGATGTTGATTTCCGGCATCCCTTCGGCATGGCGAATATCGTCTGGTGTGGCCTCTTTTTTGAGGATCAGACGTACCGATTTCCCCTGAATCATGCCGTCGCTGACCTGCGGCAGTTTCAAGGCGCGTTGCAACAGTTTGCGGTTGCCCTCGTGTGGACTGGTCATCAGAAAGCTGCGTCCGGCCATGGTTTGTGTCAGGGCTTTTGGTTCTCCCTGATACAGCAACTCGCCTTCGTTCATCAGTAACACGTCACGGCACTGCTCGGCTTCGTCGAGATACGAGGTACTCCAGAGGATTAACATCCCTTCGCCCGCCAGCTCATGCACCATCTGCCACAGTTCGCGCCGTGAGATAGGGTCAACGCCGACGCCGGGTTCATCGAGCAGCAACACTTTCGGTTCGCCCACCAGGGTACAGGCCAGACCGAGTTTTTGTTTCATCCCACCGGAGAGCTTGCCCGCCAGGCGTCCGGTAAACGGCCCAAGAGACGTAAACTCCAGCAGGCGAGCAAAAGTTTGCTTACGTGCCTCGCCGGTGACGCTGCGCAAATCCGCGTACAGATTGAGGTTCTCCATCACCGTGAGATCTTCATACAGACCAAATTTCTGCGGCATATAGCCGAGCACGGCGTGCAGCGCGCCGTCGTTTTTGATTGGATCAAAGCCAATCACCGTGGCATTGCCGCTGTCGGGTTTCAGTAATCCCGCCAGCATCCGCATTAGCGTGGTTTTACCTGCACCGTCCGGCCCCACCAGCCCCGTCACATAACCGGCGTGAATGGTACAATCGAGCGGCGCGACGGCGGGCTTGTCCATGCCCGGAAAGCGTTTTTCCAGGCCGTTCAGCGTGATAACGGCATCATTCATGTCCTGCCTCGTTACCGAATTGCACCGTCACCGGCATTCCCTGGCGTAACGCATCATCGGCGTCGGTCACCACAATACGCAGGCGATAGACGAGGTCGGTACGCAGATCCGGTGTTTCGACGGTTTTCGGGGTAAATTCAGCAGTCGGCGAAACGAAACCAATCTGTCCGTGATAGGGCTTGTCCGGGCGACCATCGGTATAAAGCAGCACTTTGCGCCCCGGCTGGGCCTGGTCAAGATTCCGTTCATCAACATAGGCACGTACCCACACCGGACGCGTTAGTGAAACGGTAAACACCGTGCCACCTTCATTGAGAACCGTGCCTGGCTCCACCGCGCGCGTTAACAGCGTGCCATCAGACGGTGCTATCAACGTTGAGTCCTGTAAATTCAGCTCCGCCTGCGCCAGTTGCGCCTGCGCCTGTTCGAGGCTGGCTTTCGCCTGAGCGATGTCCTGTTCACGGTTACCGGAACGGTACTGACGCAATTTATCCTGTGCTGATTTCAGCGTTGCCTGTGCCTGGTCGCGCGAGGAGCGGGCATTTTCCAGGTCATTTGCCGAAATGGTGCGGCTTTTCCACAGTCCTTGCTGGCGGTTATAGAAGTTCTGCGCATAGTCATAGGCGGCTTGAGCCTGTTTCACCGCTGCGGCGGCCTGAGCGATTTCTTCATCGCGATACCCGGCAAGCATCAGATCATACTGCGCCTGTGCCACCGAGACGCCCGCTTTCGCCTGCATCAGGGCAATCTCATACGGCTTGTGATCCAGTTCGCCCAGCACCTGGCCCGCTTTGATCGCATCACCTTCGTCCACCGCCAGCGATTCAACGCGCCCCCCAACACGGAAACTAAGATTTACCGTACGAATATCCACGTTGCCATACAGCGTCAGGCCGTTATCCTGGCGGCTTTGATACCACCAGTAGCCTCCGGCAACCACGGCGGCAAGTACCACTACCGCCAATCCGATCACGACAGGTTTTTTCATCACTACAAACTCCTTTGCGATAATCCTTGCAAAATCAGGTCGATATGACAGGTCACCGTCTGGTTGATCAGTTCGGTCTTTTCTTCATCGAACGCGGTCCAGCCGGTACGTAACAGAATTGTTTCTTTGCCAAGACGGAACGCCAGAATCTCACCAATCAACGCATGAGTATGGAGGATCATGCGGGTATCGTTGGCGTCGCAGCCGGTCCAGGCGGCAATCAGGCGTGTCAGGTGGCTGTGTAGCGGGCTAATCACCTGTTCGTGCACCAGGTGATAGGCTGCCGTGGGAGAGAGCTGCTCACGGGAGATAAACTTGCTGAGGTTGACGGTGTCATCCTGGGTGAGCAGCTTAATCATGTTCCTGCAGGCGCGAAGGATCAGTTCACGGATGGCTGCGCGATCAGGCTGTGGTTGTGCGAACAAGCGTTCGGCCTCTTCGGCGTGCGGACGGAACTGCTCGCCAATAAAATCGGCAATCCACTGGGCGCAGGCGAGGTACAAATCTTCTTTCGAACCGAAGTAGTAGGTGATGGCAGCGATATTCTGCCCGGCCTGGGCGGCTATCTCGCGGGTGGTGGCGTTCATTCCATATTCACCAAACTGCGCCAGTGCGGCAGCAATCAGCTGTTTTTTCGCCTGTTCACCCTTGATTGTCATGGCAGGATTATTCATCGCACAGTCCATTCTTAATCAAATGATTGATTAAGATTATGACTCCATAGGGGAGTTGTCCAGTATGGCTAAGAATTTTAGCTACGCCAGTCACAGGGATAATTTATGCGCTGCGTCACAAAAACTGCTACACTCCGCTCCCTCATGACATTGTGGTTTTTGTCATTTTCCTTTTCAGTATCTCCCTGAAAACTACACCGGTAACGGTCGGGGCGGTTCGGAGTAGTTATGTCTTTCGATTCTTTGGGTTTAAGCCCTGATATCCTGCGCGCCGTTGCCGAGCAGGGTTACCGTGAACCCACCCCTATTCAGCAGCAGGCGATCCCTGCGGTGCTGGAAGGCCGCGACCTGATGGCTAGCGCCCAGACCGGTACCGGTAAAACAGCGGGCTTTACGCTGCCGCTGTTGCAACACCTGATCACTCGCCAGCCGCACGCCAAAGGGCGTCGTCCGGTACGTGCGCTCATTCTTACCCCGACCCGTGAACTGGCTGCGCAGATTGGCGAAAACGTCCGTGATTACAGCAAATATTTGAACATTCGTTCGCTGGTGGTGTTTGGCGGTGTCAGCATTAACCCGCAAATGATGAAGCTGCGCGGCGGCGTTGATGTTCTGGTGGCAACACCGGGACGTTTGCTGGACCTGGAACATCAAAATGCAGTGAAGCTGGATCAGGTTGAAATCCTCGTCCTCGATGAAGCTGACCGCATGCTCGACATGGGCTTTATCCACGATATCCGTCGCGTGTTAACAAAACTGCCAGCGAAACGCCAGAACCTGCTGTTCTCTGCGACCTTCTCTGACGATATTAAAGCCCTGGCGGAAAAACTGTTGCACAACCCGCTGGAAATCGAAGTGGCACGCCGCAATACCGCGTCTGATCAGGTGACCCAGCACGTTCACTTTGTCGATAAGAAACGCAAACGCGAATTGCTGTCGCACATGATTGGTAAAGGGAACTGGCAGCAGGTGCTGGTGTTTACCCGTACCAAACACGGCGCTAACCATCTGGCTGAGCAGCTCAATAAAGATGGCATCCGTAGTGCGGCGATCCACGGGAATAAATCGCAAGGTGCGCGTACCCGTGCGCTGGCTGATTTTAAATCGGGTGACATTCGCGTACTGGTGGCGACCGATATCGCTGCGCGCGGTCTGGATATCGAAGAGTTGCCGCACGTCGTCAACTATGAACTGCCAAACGTACCGGAAGATTATGTCCACCGTATCGGGCGTACCGGTCGTGCGGCTGCTACCGGTGAAGCGTTGTCGCTGGTGTGTGTTGATGAACACAAACTGCTGCGTGATATCGAAAAACTGCTGAAAAAAGAGATCCCGCGCATTGCGATTCCGGGCTATGAGCCGGACCCGTCAATCAAAGCCGAACCGATCCAGAACGGTCGCCAGCAACGTGGCGGCGGCGGTCGTGGGCAAGGTGGTGGTCGCGGTCAACAGCAACCACGCCGTGGGGAAGGTGGCGCAAAATCTGCAAGCGCGAAACCTGCAGAAAAACCGTCTCGCCGCCTCGGCGATGCCAAACCGGCAGGCGAACAACAACGTCGCCGCCGTCCGCGTAAACCTGCCGCTGCGCAGTAATCTTTTATGCCGGGCTATGCCCGGCATCAGGCTGATGAACAAACGCAAAACTGCCTGATGCGCTACGCTTATCAGGCCTACGTGAACTCTGCAATATATTGAATTTGCATGCTTTTGTAGGCCGGATAAGGCGTTTACGCCGCATCCGGCATTTCACAACAAGCACTTGTCAGCAATTTGAGAACACGGGAAAAAATTTATCTGTTTTACCGCCCATAAGCCACCGAGACGTTACTTCTCTATAGCCAATTGTTCGCGCAACTCCATTAAAAGGTAGCCCAGTCGATTCTTGCCCTTACCATTACCACCGTCTCCCCAGTAAGCATCGTTTTCCGTATGCTCAACCAGTTTTGCGGGCGCGGTTGCCAGCAAGAGCGCACGCAGTTCTGGATGCTGTTCGAATTTAGCGCGAAGTGCTTTTCGCATCACCTGTTCTTTGACCGACTCCCAGTTTTTACGCAGAGGCTTAGAACGATCGCGCCCCATGCGTGCGGCGACCATAGGGGAAGAAACCCGACGGATCTCTTAGCGGTATTTTTCATCAAGGAATTTTTGTGCCTGAAAATAGTGTTCTGAGGTGGGCCAGGTTTTCCCGTCAACCTTGATGGGCCAGGCGGCAAAGTTAGAAAAATCACCGTAGTCATCGCTGGTGCTGTAGAAATTTATGATGGTGTCTTGCATGACGTGTTGGATCCTTTGTGCTCGAACGGGCATTAAACCGCATTATGTTGGTGGTTATTGCGAGCCGCTTTCCAGAAACAGAAAAACCATTACCCCTGAAAACCGAAAAATGCCACAATATTGGCTGTTTATACAGTATTTCAGGTTTTCTCATGGCATTAACCGCCGCGCTTAAAGCGCAAATTGCCGCCTGGTATAAGGCGCTTCAGGAACAGATCCCCGACTTTATTCCCCGTGCGCCGCAGCGGCAGATGATTGCGGACGTCGCCAAAACGCTGGCCGGAGAAGAAGGGCGGCATCTGGCGATTGAAGCCCCCACCGGCGTTGGGAAAACGCTCTCCTATTTGATCCCCGGCATCGCCATTGCCCGCGAAGAGCAAAAAACGCTGGTGGTGAGTACCGCCAACGTGGCGTTGCAGGATCAGATTTACAGCAAAGATTTACCGCTGCTGAAAAAGATCATTCCCGATCTTAAATTCACTGCCGCTTTTGGGCGTGGGCGCTACGTTTGCCCGCGTAATCTGACGGCGCTCGCCAGCACTGAGCCCACGCAACAGGATCTGCTGGCGTTTCTTGACGACGAACTGACGCCAAATAATCAGGAAGAGCAAAAACGTTGTGCGAAGCTGAAGGGCGATCTCGACACTTATAAATGGGATGGTCTGCGCGATCATACTGATATCGCTATAGATGACGATCTCTGGCGTCGTTTAAGTACCGACAAAGCCAGCTGCCTCAACCGCAACTGTTACTACTATCGTGAATGCCCGTTTTTTGTTGCTCGTCGGGAGATTCAGGAAGCGGAAGTGGTGGTGGCAAACCATGCGCTGGTGATGGCGGCGATGGAAAGCGAAGCCGTACTACCTGACCCGAAAAATCTGCTGCTGGTGCTGGACGAAGGTCATCACCTGCCAGATGTGGCCCGGGATGCGCTGGAGATGAGTGCCGAAATCACCGCGCCCTGGTATCGACTACAGCTGGACTTGTTCACGAAACTGGTCGCTACCTGCATGGAGCAGTTTCGCCCGAAGACCATCCCACCGCTGGCGATCCCTGAACGTTTGAATGCGCATTGTGAAGAGTTGTATGAGCTTATCGCCTCGTTAAACAACATTCTCAATCTCTACATGCCTGCCGGGCAGGAGGCAGAGCACCGTTTTGCGATGGGCGAACTGCCAGATGAAGTGCTGGAGATCTGCCAGCGGCTGGCAAAACTCACCGAGATGCTGCGTGGCCTGGCGGAGTTATTTCTTAACGATTTAAGTGAGAAAACCGGCAGCCATGACATTGTACGTCTGCATCGGTTGATTTTGCAGATGAACCGCGCGTTGGGGATGTTCGAGGCTCAAAGCAAACTCTGGCGGCTGGCTTCGCTGGCGCAATCTTCCGGTGCACCGGTGACCAAATGGGCGACGCGGGAAGAGCGCGAAGGGCAGCTACACCTCTGGTTTCACTGCGTGGGAATACGTGTCAGCGATCAGCTGGAAAGGCTGCTGTGGCGCAGTATTCCGCACATTATTGTCACCTCCGCAACCTTGCGTTCGCTGAACAGTTTTTCGCGTTTGCAGGAGATGAGTGGTCTGAAAGAGAAAGCGGGCGATCGTTTTGTGGCGCTGGATTCCCCCTTTAACCACTGCGAACAGGGCAAAATTGTTATTCCCCGGATGCGCGTTGAGCCTTCCATCGACAACGAAGAGCAGCATATTGCCGAAATGGCGGCCTTTTTCCGTAAGCAGGTGGAGAGCAAAAAACATCTCGGTATGTTGGTACTGTTTGCCAGCGGACGGGCGATGCAGCGCTTTCTCGACTATGTGACGGATTTACGTCTGATGCTGCTGGTGCAGGGCGATCAGCCGCGTTATCGCTTAGTTGAACTGCACCGCAAACGCGTTGCCAACGGTGAGCATAGTGTGCTGGTGGGCTTACAGTCATTTGCCGAAGGGCTTGATTTGAAAGGTGATCTGCTCAGCCAGGTGCATATCCACAAAATCGCTTTTCCGCCCATCGACAGCCCGGTGGTGATCACCGAAGGGGAATGGCTGAAAAGCCTCAACCGCTATCCGTTTGAGGTGCAAAGCCTGCCGAGCGCCTCGTTTAACCTGATTCAGCAGGTTGGGCGACTGATTCGAAGCCACGGTTGCTGGGGCGAAGTGGTTATCTACGACAAACGCTTGCTGACCAAAAATTATGGCAAGCGACTACTGGATGCATTACCGGTATTTCCGATAGAGCAACCGGAAGTCCCTGAAGGTATAGTTAAAAAGAAAGAAAAAACGAAATCCCCACGCCGTCGGCGGCGTTAATGATGTGAGTCAGGTAAGGAGTCGTAAATGGACTATCGCAAAATCATTAAAGAGATCGGGCGCGGGAAAAACCACGCGCGCGATTTAGACCGGGATACTGCGCGCGGTCTGTATGCCCATATGCTCAATGGTGAAGTCCCTGACCTTGAGTTGGGCGGCGTATTGATTGCGCTACGTATCAAAGGGGAAGGGGAAGCAGAGATGCTCGGCTTTTACGAAGCCATGCAAAATCACACCATCAAGCTGACGCCGCCTGCAGGCAAGCCGATGCCGATTGTCATCCCCAGTTACAACGGCGCGCGTAAACAGGCCAACCTGACGCCGTTGTTGGCGATTCTCCTGCACAAACTCGGTTTTCCTGTGGTGGTTCACGGGGTTAGCGAAGATCCAACCCGCGTGCTGACTGAAACCATTTTTGAATTGATGGGTATTACGCCAACGTTGCACGGCGGGCAGGCGCAGGCGAAGCTCGACGAACATCAACCGGTGTTTATGCCAGTCGGCGCGTTTTGCCCGCCGCTGGAAAAACAACTGGCGATGCGCTGGCGGATGGGCGTGCGTAACAGTGCACATACCCTGGCGAAACTGGCGACGCCATTTGCCGAAGGTGAGGCGCTGCGTCTTTCCAGCGTTTCGCATCCGGAATACATTGGACGCGTCGCGAAGTTCTTTAGCGATATCGGCGGGCGGGCGCTACTAATGCATGGTACTGAAGGTGAAGTGTATGCTAATCCGCAGCGCTGCCCGCAGATCAATCTCATTGACCGTGAAGGGATGCGGGTGCTGTATGAAAAACAGGACACTGCTGGTAGCGAGTTACTGCCACAAGCAAAAGATCCGGAAACCACGGCGCAGTGGATTGAGCGTTGCCTTGCTGGCAGCGAACCGATTCCCGAATCGCTGAAAATCCAGATGGCTTGCTGCCTGGTGGCTACGGGTGAAGCGGCAACTATCAGCGACGGCCTGGCGCGCGTTAATCAGGCATTTTAATTCTTTTCTCAGCCGGATGAGCCATGTCATCCGGCTTTTACCCCACCGCAATATGAAATTCCTGCATCTTTATTGACCTTCCCACGCCCGGCGTGCAGCATAAAAAAACAACAAACACATAACATAAACAGGAGTTAACCATGGAAAGTGGTCATCGCTTTGATGCTCAGACGCTGCACAGTTTTATTCAGGCTGTATTTCGTCAGATGGGTAGCGAGGAACAAGAAGCGAAATTAGTGGCCGATCATTTAATCGCGGCAAACCTGGCAGGGCATGATTCTCATGGTATTGGCATGATCCCAAGCTATGTGCGTTCCTGGAGTCAGGGGCATCTGCAAATTAACCATCATGCCAAAATCGTTAAAGAGGCGGGGGCGGCAGTCACGCTCGATGGCGATCGCGCATTCGGTCAGGTCGCGGCACACGAAGCGATGGCGCTGGGGATTGAGAAAGCGCATCAGCACGGTATTGCTGCCGTGGCGCTACATAACTCGCATCATATCGGCCGTATCGGTTACTGGGCGGAGCAGTGTGCAGCGGCGGGGTTTGTCTCTATCCACTTTGTTAGCGTGGTCGGTATTCCAATGGTCGCACCGTTCCACGGTCGCGACAGCCGCTTTGGCACCAATCCGTTCTGTGTGGTTTTCCCTCGTAAAGATAATTTCCCGCTGTTGCTTGATTACGCCACCAGCGCCATCGCATTTGGTAAAACTCGCGTCGCCTGGCATAAAGGCGTCCCCGTGCCGCCAGGTTGCCTGATTGACGTTAACGGCGTGCCGACGACCAATCCGGCGGTAATGCAGGAGTCGCCGTTGGGGGCGCTGTTGACCTTTGCCGAACATAAAGGCTACGCCCTTGCAGCGATGTGTGAAATTCTTGGCGGGGCGCTTTCTGGCGGTAAAACGACGCATCAGGAAACGTTACAAACCAGTCCCGATGCCATTCTTAACTGCATGACCACTATCATCATCAACCCGGAACTCTTCGGCGCGCCGGATTGTAACGCGCAGACCGAAGCCTTTGCCGAGTGGGTGAAAGCCTCGCCGCATGATGATGATAAGCCGATTTTGCTACCGGGCGAGTGGGAAGTGAACACGCGTCGCGAACGGCAGAAGCAGGGGATTCCACTGGATGCGGGAAGCTGGCAGGCCATTTGTGATGCAGCGCGGCAGATTGGTATGCCGGAAGAGACGTTGCAGGCTTTCTGTCAGGAGTTAGCCAGCTAAAAAAAAGCCCGTCCAGTGGCGGACGGGCAAACAAGGGTAACATAGGATCAATGAGGGTTAGAGCATATGCGTCTGTCGGCAAACAGACAGGGAAATACTTGTGCTGGACGTAGCGTAAACGCCTGATCCGTCCAACGGTTCGGATTTTGTAGGCCTGATAAGACGCGGTAGCGTCGCATCAGGCATCTGTTGCCGGATGCGGCGTAAACGCCTTATCCGTCCTACGAATTACTTATAAATTACCGCAGTACCGCTTAATTTATTGTTGTTGGTGGCGGAAGTGATGCTGTATCCACTGGCACCGGCTGCCGCGGCTTTCTCAGCCAGTTTCGCTTCCAGGGCATCGAGGGTGGATGCGCCATCGGCAGAAACCACGCCGATTTTATTCATGTTCTGTGCCTGGGATGCCGTTACCGGTTCCGCGGCAAACACGCCAAATGACAGAGTTGAAAGAGCCATAGCAGCAACAACAGTATTGATAGTTTTCATAATTAATCTCTCGCAGGTGATTTTTGTATAAGTGACGTTGTTTCGTCGATGTGATGAGTATCACGTTTTTTTACGAGAGATAAAATCGAAGAGAATTGACCGCCTTGTTCAAATAAATTGATTGATATCTAACATACTGATAAACCATTTATTTGTTGTACTTATGGACTTGTTTTATGCCGCGTGGCAGTCACAGCAGCGTTAAAGGCACGGAATGCCACGCAAAATACAAATTATACTCGCTATGCATCTCGCCAGTTGTAGTTAACGTAACTGGCTGTCTTTCGAACCTCTGCGATTATATCCTGTATACGCTGGTTTTTGTAAATCTTTCTCCTGCTGACAATGAATGCATAAGCGCACGCCAGGAATGGCTTCCCGACGGGCTTGCGGGATGGGGGCACCGCACTCTTCACATTCATCCAGGCTTTCGCCACGCGGAATTTCACCCCGAGCGCGGGCAATCGCATCTTCAATTGTACTGTTGATCTGTTCGTTGACGGCGTCATCGTTAGCCCAACCGGATGCCATATCGTCCTCCCCATATCAATGCTTGTACAGTTAAGTGTAGCTAATCCAGGGACGAACCTGGGCAGTTCAAGCATCAGATCTCCGACCATTCCCGCAGCAGATTATGATAAAGATTAAGCAGCGACAGGATCTCTTCACTTTCGCCGTAGCGGCTTTTCAGCGACTGAATATTGTTGTCCAGTTCAAACAGCATGGCGCGCTTTTTATCATCACGGATCATCGACTGGATCCACATAAATGATGCCACTCGTACGCCGCGGGTTACGGGTGTCACGCAATGCAGGCTGCTGGAGGGATACAACACGAGATCGCCTGCCGGGAGTTTTACCCGATGTTGTCCGAAGGTGTCATTAACGACCAGTTCGCCGCCGTCGTAGCTTTGTGGATCGCTTAAAAACAGCGTGGCAGAAAGGTCAGTACGCATCCAGCCGTTTTGTGGATGGCTGCGTACTGCGCCATCCACATGGAAACCATAGGTTTCATTGTTCTGATAGCGATTAAACAGCGGCGTGGAAAGGGTACGCGGCAAGGCCGCGGCAAAGAACAAAGCATGTTGGTTAACCGCGTTCAGCACCTCATTTTGCAGGGCGGCGTATAACGTGCTGCGGGTGTCGACCTGTTGATTGTTCTTAACTTGCGCACCTTGTGCGCCGGTGGTGATGCGTCCATCCACCCATTCGGCTTGTTCCAGTTGTTCGCGAAACCGGGCGACGTCCTGTGGCGATAACACGCCGGGAATGTGGTACATCATACAAGTTCTCCAAAAAGTGGGGCCTGCGCCCCACATCTGAATCAGAAATGCATATTGGCTGTGAGCAAGAAGGTTCTTGGCTCGCCCGGGTGATAACGGTAGCCGCTCTTGTTGATTGAGGCGACGTAATCGGTATCAAACAGGTTGTAAACGTTTAGCTGGAAGTCGAGATTGCGATTAACCCGATACCCCAGTTTGGCATCGGCGACCCAGTAACCTTCGGTAAACGCTGGCGTTCCCACCGCGCCGTCTGAACCTTTATGCATACTGCCGATATAGCGTGCGCCCGCGCCAACAGAGATATCATCTGTTGCCTGATACTGGCTCCATAAGGTGAAGGCGTGCTCCGGGGTATACGGCAGCGATGAGGAACCATCCTGGGCAACATCTTTGCCGTTTTTGATGGTTGCTTTTTGCTGGGTATAGCCGCCAATCACCTGCCACGCGGGAGTGATATTCCCGGCCACGGATATCTCATAGCCTTCGACACGTTTCTTACCGTATTGCGAGTAAGTTCCGTCATCATTTTGCTCAACTTCATTTTCGATATCAGTACGGAACAGCGCGGCGGTGAGCAACAGGCGTTTATCCAGAACCTGCCATTTGGTGCCAATCTCGCTGGTGTTGGCTTTTTGCGGTTTAAAATCGGTGCGGTTGGCACTGTTACCGCTGCCAGACTGCGCAAGGGCGAAGTTGTTGCCGCCCGGAGGCTGCTGGGAAACGGCATAGTTAATATAGACATTACCGTTTTCCGTCAGGTGATACAGCGCCCCGGCTTTCCAGTTCACCAGATTGCCCGACTTGGCGGTGTCGACGGTGGTGACCGGAGAACCTTTTGCCACACCAGCTGGGCAGGTGATGGCACCGCGTCCGCTGCCGCCGCAGGCGGTGGCACTGTCATATTCAGTATGATAATTATCCAGACGGATCCCGCCGTTCAGCTCAAAATCACGGGTGATTTGCAGCGTATCGAAGGCGTAAATTGCGAAGGTATCCGTCTGACCATTGGCGTTTGCGCCGTTGCGCGTCAGGCCGCCGGGATGAATGCTGCTGTCAGGATGATAAATATTTACCGCGGGTAACGTCACCGGATTAACGCCGTAGTTAGTCTGCGTTTCACGGGTAAATTCCACGCCGGTACTGACATCATGACCGATAGAACCGGTATAGAACGTCGAGGTCAGGTTGGTCTGGTTGGTGAGAATTTTATTACTCACATCTTTGGTATTCGCCGTGCGTGACCAGGTCCAGCTATTCACATCGCTGGTGGGCTGAGTAATATTCGACGCCCCGCCCATAATCGCCGTCATCAGGTAATCCTGCTTTACGCGCGACCAACGGGTAGTATTGCGAATGGTGGTGTTATCGTTGATGTCGTGCTCAAAACGCATGGTGGCGGTGTCGGTGGTCGAATCGTCGTAATCGGAATCCGTGCCGTAAAAGTTATGAGTATCAACTTTTCCGGAATGATTCAGAGCCGCTGTTCCCGCAGATGGGGCAGAATAACCCGGCAAACCGATGGTCGGAATGCCGCCGTCTGGCGTGTTGTGCTGGGTGACATGCAGATAATTAAGATACAAACGATTCGCTGTACCAAGGCCAAAAGCGATAGAAGGGGCGACGCCGTAACGCTCATTTTTGACTTTGTCGCGTCCGGCATCGTGCGTTTTTTCGCCCATCACATTCAGGCGCACCGCAGTGGTATCACCAATGACCTGATTGACGTCCAGCGTGCCGCGGCGGAACCAGGCGCTGCCAATACTGGCGGAGGCGTCAATGCCGGAATCATTGCGCGGCTGCTTGCTGATCATATTGATCGAGCCCGTCGGCGCGCTGCGCCCGTAGTCGGTGCCGGAAGGCCCTTTAATCACTTCGACCTGCTCAGTATTGAAGGTGTCGCGCGAGACGCTGCCGATATCGCGAATGCCATCAATATAAATACTGTTAGAGGTATCAGCACCGCGCATATAAATGGCGTCGCCAGTGGTGGAGTTACCGTTCTCACCCGCAAAAAACGCACCCACGCCGGGGACGTTTTTGAGCGCGTCGGTAAGGTTGGTTGCGCCCTGATCTTTAATCACTTGTTCAGAAATCACCGTCATCGTGCGGGTAGTATCCGCTACCGGACGCGAGAATTTCGGATCGGCAGATTGTTGTGGCGCATAAAGCGAAGGCGTTGATGCTTCGACAACCAGCGTGTCATCCGCGTTAGTTTGCCCTTCGGCGGCGAGTGCCTGAGCCACAGGCGTGATGCCAATACAAAGACCGGCAAAGAACGTGAGCGAATGAAATTGTCTGGCGGGGAAATTGCGATTGTTTTCCATTTTGCAGGTGACTTTTTTTATATGTTGAAATTTTCACTGCCACGAGAAAGCCTCTCTGCGGATGCGATGCCACTGTTAATCTCGTGATAGTGTTCGTGCAAGTGATAATAATTTTGATAAGCATTATCACTTGGCGCGATTTTCTATCACCCATTGCGCGAAAAAGAAATACATTTATTTACATTGCGTTCATATTTGATGTTTTTTGATTACAAAACAGGCGAAAACTGCATCCAGAGGCGAATGCAGTTACGTTGGTGGGGTTATTTGTAGATGGTTGCAGTACCGAACATCTGGTCATTTCCGCCTGCGGAATTAATGACATAACCTTTCGCGCCTTGCTCGCGCGCTTTTTCTGCCAGTTTATCCTCCAGATCGCTTAGGTTTGATGCGCCAGTTGCCGAAACGGTACCGGCGGGCCGTAGCTGACCGCTGTCCAGGTTACTCATCGGTTGCGCGGCATAAGCCGTGAGAGAGATTCCGCTCAGGACGGTGGCAATCAGTAGTGTGAGGCACTTTTTCATAATGACATCCTCATAAATACAACGGGTAGTGCCTGATAAGTGTAGGTCGCCTGCGCGATGCAAATGACGCAAAAAATTGACAGAGATGTGCTTATTTTTTGAACGATATATTTTTACAAAATAAGACAAATCAATGACATGCATAATGCTGATTTTTATGATGAATTGCCATAAACCATAGCCATGTTAAGGTTTTGGGGAATGATAAACGCAGCCAGATATTTACCCTGTCGCGTTATGCGGGTATCTTACGCCGCAGCTTAAAGGAGAATGCTATGTCCGCCCAGAAACCGGGGTTGCATCCGCGCAACCGTCATCACAGCCGCTACGATCTCGCCACGCTTTGTCAGGTCAATCCTGAACTCAGGCAATTCCTCACGCTTACACCCGCCGGGGAGCAAAGCGTAGACTTTGCCAATCCGCTGGCGGTGAAGGCGCTCAATAAGGCGTTGCTGGCCCATTTTTACGCCGTAGCGAACTGGGATATCCCCGACGGTTTTCTCTGCCCACCAGTACCGGGCCGGGCGGATTATATTCATCACCTTGCCGATTTACTGGCAGAAGCAAGCGGAACAATTCCAGCGAATGCCAGCATTCTGGATATCGGCGTTGGTGCGAACTGTATTTATCCGCTGATTGGCGTACATGAATATGGCTGGCGTTTTACCGGTAGTGAAACCAGCAGCCAGGCGTTAAGCAGTGCGCAGGCGATTATCAGTTCTAATCCGGGGCTTAACCGCGCCATTCGTCTGCGTCGGCAAAAAGAGAGTGGGGCGATTTTTAACGGCATCATCCATAAAAACGAGCAATACGACGCGACCTTGTGTAACCCGCCATTCCACGATTCCGCTGCTGCGGCACGGGCAGGTAGTGAGCGTAAACGCCGTAACCTGGGGCTGAACAAAGACGATGCACTGAACTTTGGCGGCCAGCAACAGGAGTTGTGGTGTGAAGGCGGTGAAGTCACCTTTATCAAAAAGATGATTGAAGAGAGCAAAGGCTTCGCGAAGCAGGTGATGTGGTTTACATCACTGGTATCTCGTGGTGAAAACTTACCGCCGTTGTATCGTGCCCTGACGGACGTGGGCGCGGTGAAGGTGGTTAAAAAAGAGATGGCCCAGGGGCAAAAGCAGAGTCGCTTTATTGCCTGGACCTTTATGAACGACGAGCAGCGCCGCCGTTTTGTCAATCGCCAGCGTTAAAGCGTTGGTTCCCCCGGCGGTAACGGTTCAGCCGGGGTCGCGCCCGGAGCAGGCAGCACCTGATAAGTCTGCACTGGCGCGCGAACGCCCGCCAGGTCGAAATGTTTTTTCACCTGGCTGTCGAGGGCAAAGCGTACCGTCCACTGTTTGAGTGGCAGCGTGGTGAACGAAACACGCAGTGTAAACGCGGTATTGCTTAAGCCGACAATCCCGGCAAAATTCGGTTCACCAATAATCAGCCCGCGAATTTCTTCGTTTTCCATTAATTCCGCTACCGCATCTTTCAGTGCCTGATTGGCTTTATCAGCATCTTCATGGCGATCAACATCATAATTTGCCACCACCGAACCAATGCCGCGGACAAAGTTAGCAAAGGTGGTTATCGAAGACCACGGAATGATGTGATACGCCCCGGTATCCTGGCGTACGCCCACGGAGCGAATCGACATCCGTTCCACTGTGCCGGTCAACGGCCCGATAGTCACCAAATCTCCAGTGTTCATGCCGTTTTCAAACTGAATAAACACCCCGGTAATGATATCTTTCACCAGCGTTTGCGAACCAAACGAGATAGCCAGACCTAATGCCCCGGCACCTGCCAGCAATGGCGCGATATTGACGCCGATTTCCGACAACACAATCATGATGGTGATGGTACTGATAATCACCGCCAGCGCGTTACGAAACAGCGTCAGCAGGGTACGCGTACGGGCGCTGGGTAGCGGGCGGCCATGAATATCCGAAGCCAGCCGGTTTTCGATCAAACTGGCGAGCACCGTCCAGCCAACCGCCGAGAAGAAAAGAATGAGTGCGATGCGGATCAGGATATCTACGGTTTTCTGCCCCGCGCCGTTTTGCAGCCAGTTCCAGAAATCGAACAATCCCCATGCGCTCAACAGCAACATTACTGCCACGCAGACGGTCAGAATACGCGCCGTTTTCAGCGCCGCCGAAAGCCAGCCATTCAGCCGTTTTTGTAGCTCCGGATAGTTACGCTGAGTATGTGGCGAGAGGGTGATGGTTTTCGCCAGCCAGCGGGAAAACATACCGGAAACAAACGCTGCGATACCAATAATCGCCAGGCTGCGCACCGTTGCACCCATCATAAATTTCAGGCTGTTGCCCGGATCGAACAACGAAAAGAAAAACAGCACGATAAAATAGGCGCTTGCCAGCCAGTGCCACACCAGCGCAAAGGCGCGGATAAACAGGCTGAAAAAGGCCAGCGAATGCTCCGCAAAGTTGAGCAAATGCTGGGTAATCTCTTTTTTATTACGAAAGATCAGGTACAACGCCCAGACGGTCATGCACAGCATAATGATGACGTTCGCCAGCGCACCTATCTGTACATTCACCTGATTAGAGATAATCGGCACGGCCACAATCAGGCCATAACCTATCAAACTGCTTAACCAGCTCAGGCGACGACTCCAGTAACGGGCGCTCTCGTCCTGAATCGTGAACGGACGCAGCTCCGCCACGTTTGGGCAAAAAATCAGGCGTAGTACGGCTTTGAAAAATTCAATCAGGGCAAAGGCATTGAGAAACAAACTTTGTTGGAAAGCGATGGTGCGACTGCCTGCATTCAGGTTGTCGCTTAATACCTGGCCGACAAATAATGTCAGGGCCAGTAACAGCAGGTCGATAATAAACGCCCCGATAATCATCGCCGGAAGCTGCAACCAGTTGCTGCGCTCACGATTTTTTTGCCTCGCCCACTGACCCATTTTGCGATACAGCGGCAGTGCGCACAGGCGAATCAGCCAGTAAAAACCAAACACTAATACCGCTAACATTGAAAAATGGCTCAGCGCATTGCTGAAGGTTTGTGGATTAAATGGCTTATGCGGGGAGCCGGTGATATTGCGATAAAGTTGCCCGAAGCGGGCGGAAAGGGCTTCACCATAATGGCGGCTGACTTCGGTGACCTTTTGCAGCACGGTTTGCTCTTCAACCAGCGTCGGCGGCACGATCTTCGGGACCGGTTCCGCAGGGGGCGTCGCGGCGACAGTACGCAACTGGTCGATCAATTCTTTACGCGAGGTGTCGTTATCCAGCACATCCGCCAGTGCGCCATAGGCCGCTTTTTTTTGTTCGATATCCGGTTCCGGGGCCGGTTCAGTCGTTGAGTCCGTTGTCGTTGTGGTTGTAACGCCGGGTATGGATACCGCGTGGGCAGGTGCGCCCAGCAGGCAGAAGAGGATGAACAGGATCCACCGCATGACTCCTCCAGTGAGAAAACAGAGCAAAAAGATAAGTATAGATGCTGGGGGAGGGGCGATTTTAAATGAGAGGAATCTGGTGTGCCTCCCTTTCGGGTGAAAGGGAGGCAGAGAAGTTAAGAGACGTGCTGCAAAAATTCCTGCAAGCGCTGGCTCGGCGGGTTCTTGATCAATACCTGCGGATCGCCATCTTCCGCAATCCGGCCTTTGTCGATAAAGATCAGCCGCGAAGCTACTTTCTCGGCAAAACCGATTTCGTGGGTCACGATCACCATCGTCATCCCTTCTTCAGCCAGATCCTGCATAACCTTCAGCACTTCATGGCGCAGTTCCGGGTCAAGAGCGGAAGTCGGTTCATCAAACAGCATCATTTTCGGCTTCACCGCCAGCGCGCGGGCAATCGCCACACGCTGCTGTTGACCACCAGAAAGTTCGGAAGGGTAGTGATGTGCACGTTCTGCCAGACCGACTTTCGCCAGCAGCTCACGTGCCAGTTTTTCCGCCTCTTCTTTGTTCGCGCCACGCACGCGTAGCGGACCAAACATGACGTTTTCCAGCGCCGTCAGATGCGGGAAGAGGTAAAACTGCTGGAACACCATACCCGCTTCCTGGCGAATCAGGCGCTCGTCAACTTTCGGATCGTTAACCTTCAGGCCATCGACAATCAGATCGCCGGAGGTGATTTCTTCCAGTTTGTTGATGCAGCGCAGCAGGGTCGATTTACCGGAACCGGACGGCCCGATAATCACCACGACTTCGCCCTGAGCAATGTTCAAATCGATATTGTGCAGCACCTGGGTTGGACCAAAATGCTTGGAGACGTTTTTAAATTCAATCACAGGATTTTCATCCTTCTTTCCAGACGACGCAGAATAAAGCTCAGCACCAGGGTAATAATCAGATAGAACACCGCCACGGCGCTCCAGATCTCAAGGGCGCGGAAGTTACCGGCAATAATTTCTTGCCCCTGACGGGTCAGTTCCGCCACGCCGATAACAATAAACAGCGAGGTGTCTTTAATGCTGATGATCCACTGGTTACCCAGCGGCGGCAGCATACGACGCAGTGCCAGCGGTAAAATGACGTAGCGAATGGTTTCCCAACGTGAAAGACCGAGCGCCAGTCCTGCTTCACGAAAACCTTTGTGAATAGACAGCACCGCACCACGCGTGATTTCCGCAATGTACGCGCCGGAGTTGATCATGATGGTGACCACCGCCGCAGTAAATGGGTCGATGCGTAAGTCGTTAAACGCCATCGGCAGGGCGAAATAGATAAACATCACCTGGACGACGATAGGTGTGCCGCGGATCACTTCAATAAAGACCAGCGCGACGTGGTTGGCTATCCAACCACCGAAGGTGCGTGCAAAACCTGCCAGCAATCCGATTACCAGACCGCCTGCCAGACCGAGGACCGAAATCCACAGGGTCATTTTGGCACCTTCAATCAGAAGCGGAATGGCAGGCCAGATGGCACTCCAGTCAAACTGCATATGTTGTTCCTGTTACCGTGGTGTAAATAATCAAATTCAGGGTAATTAATGGCCCCGGAGCGGGTTTGCGCCCCTCACCCTAATCCTCTCCCTAGAGGGGAGAGGGAACTGCCAGTGCGTTTTACAGGTGTAGCGTTATTATTTCGGTTCAGTACCGAACCATTTTTTGTAGATTTCGTTGTAAGTTCCGTTCTCGCGCAGGGTTTTCAACGCGCCGTTGACTTTGTCACGCAGCTCGTCGCTACCTTTCGGGAACGCAATACCGTATTGCTGCGCTTCCAGAGAGTCACCTACCGCTTTGAACTGACCGTTACCGGCGGTTTTGATGAAGTACAGAATGTTTGGCGTATCGTGCAGAACGGCGTCTGCGCGGTTGGTGCCCAGTTCCATATAGGCGTTATCGATGTTCGGGAACTGACGCAGATCTTTAGTTTTGATGTTTGCTTTCGCGTAATCAACGGAGCCAGTACCGCTCTTCACAGCAACCACTTTCCCGTCGAGATCTTTCACGCTTTTCACATCGTTATTGTTAGCTTTCACCATCACTAACAGGCCGCTTTTGTAGTAGCCGTCAGAGAAATCGATCGCTTTTTTACGCTCGTCGGTGATGGTAATGCCCGCCAGCGCCAGATCGACGTTTTTGGTTTGCAGTGCCGGAATGATCCCACTGAAATCCATCGGCTTCAGTTCGTAATCCAGCTTCAGCTCTTTAGCGATGGCAGCCCACAGATCAACGTCAAAGCCCACATATTTATCGCCCTGTTTAAATTCAAACGGAACGAAGGCGGTATCCGTCGCGACAACTAATTTTTTATCCGCGGCATGAGAAGAAACCGCAAAAGCCAGGGTCAGTGCAGCCAGTGAAACTTTTAATACAGACTTCATAGCATTTCCTTTTTTCTATCCACGGGACGATCCCCTGCGTGACATTCACATATATGAAAAAATCGTGCCAGTTTTGCAACTCATTGATTTTTCGAGATGCGGCAAAAACGTGATGCACGATTTATAGGGCAATACCCTGAAGATGCACCATTCTGGGGCACCAATCTGGTGCGCTAAAATTGTGCACTCAACACAGTGATTATTTAGCGTAAAACCTGATGAAAAAACAATCTTTATGTAACGATTGTGTGATGATGTGGATACAAAAAATTTACTTAATCAGCTGGAGATAGCAGATGGATGCACTAAATAAGTGCGTTGAGGTGGGCTGCAAAACAAAACGGCCTCCTGTCAGGAAGCCGCTTTTATCGGGTACTAAAGTTCTGCACCATCAGCGATGGATTTATTCGATGTTAGACTCGATAAACCACAGGAATTTATCCAGGTCGCGAGACGCGGCGGTCAGGATATCTGCGGTGTCGTCATCTTTCGCTTCGCCAATCGCTTTGCGTACGTCATTAGCGACGATTGCGTAACGGTCAGCCAGTTCTTTCAGGTGATCCTGAACGTTGTGGATGTCCAGCGGGTAACTTTTCAGCGGGGTTTTGCTGTTGATAACTTGAGTGGTCCCCAGAGCTACACCGCCCAGCTGCACTGCACGTTCTGCCATGGTATCCAGATGATCGATCAGTGCGGTGCGGAAGCCATCCAGCATTTCATGTACGGCAATGAAGTTAGCGCCGCGCATGTTCCAGTGCGCTTGTTTGGTAATCAAAGAAAGATCAATAAACTGGATAACCTGGCGATTCAGCAACTCTACTGTTGCTTTTTTCTCGCTGTCGGAGACATCGTTGCGGGTATAAAGCAGATTGGTCGCTTTTGATTTAACTAATTTAGCGGTACTCATAATTTCATATCCTCTTGATGTTATGTCCCAGTAATTAACGAGACTAAGTATAGCACCGGCTATGTGTTCCGCTATTCTGGCTGTTCCTATCACACTAATAGTGGTAACAAGCGTGAAAAACAAAACTAATAAAGATTCAATGAGTTAGATATATTGATAAGAACAATTCTTATTTATCTGCTCGCCAGGAATTTTCGGAATAAATATGCTTTTGCATAATTCGATATATAAAGACGGTGTAGAGGAAAAGTAGCGAGAAATTCTGCATGGTTATGCATAACCATGCAGAAATGTAAATTTAATTAATGTCTAATTCTTTTATTTTGCTCTCTTTGCGTACTGTCAGCGTAGACCCCATTGAAGCGGCGATGATAGCGCCGAGCGCCAGCAGCTGTATGGGTGTCAGTGTTTCTCCGAGGAAAATCATCCCGGAAACGGCAGCCAGCGCCGGTTCCATGCTCATCAGCGTACCAAATGTCCGTGTTGGCAAACGGGTGAGGGCAATCATTTCCAGCGAATAAGGCAGAGCGGTCGAGAGAATAGCGACAGCCAGACCCAATGGAATAACCGACCAGTGCCAGAGTGCTTCACCAGCCTGAAGCGCTCCAATTGGCACGAAAATTAACGCTGCAATCAACGAACCAATTGCCACCGTCGCAGGGCCATGTTCCGCTCCTGCGCGTTGCCCACTTAAAATGTAAATAGCCCAACAAGCCCCGGCCCCCAGTGCCAGCGCACAGCCGGTTAAATCGACATGGGAAACGTCTTGCCCCAGCGGTAGCAGGAACCACAGACCAAGAACCGCCAGCACAACCCAGACGAAATCTACCGGGCGACGAGAAGAGAACAGCGCCACCGCCAGTGGTCCGGTGAACTCCAGCGCCACCGCAATACCCAGCGGTACTGTCTGAATAGAAAGATAAAAAAGATAATTCATCCCACCCAGCGAAACGCCGTAAAACAACAGCGGTAACCGTTGCTCTTTGGCAAAGCGCAGTCGCCATGGCTTAAAGAACGCGATGAGGATCAGCGTTCCTAATGCCAGACGCAGCGCAGTGACACCCGGTGCGCCCACCAGAGGAAAAAGTGACTTAGCTAACGAGGCTCCACCCTGAATAGACGCCATGGCAACGAGCAATATGATTATTGGTAACCAGACCGGCATTTTACGTAATGAACCAGGCATCCTTTCTCCCACAAATATCTAGACTTAAGTAAAGCGTGGAGTGTACTGGATATACCCAATGCTGGTTGAGCATTTGTTGAAAAAATTTTCCCCCGTTTTGACTAAAATGCGCCAGGATTGATGGAATCATTAGTCTGGTGATTAGGAATAATCTGGATGAATGACAGGGAAAACATGCGTAATACTTACGCAGTTCTCTGAAAAAGTGATTTAAATTTAGATGGATAGCGGTGTATGGAAACGTTCTGTTACATGAAATGGCCCGTTAGACATCACAAATCGCGAAGAGTTTCCCATTAATTTTTGATATATTTAAAACTTAGGACTTATTTGAATCACATTTGAGGTGGTTATGAAAAAAATTGCATGTCTTTCAGCACTGGCCGCAGTTCTGGCTTTCACCGCAGGTACTTCCGTAGCTGCGACTTCTACCGTAACTGGCGGTTACGCACAGAGCGACGCTCAGGGCCAAATGAACAAAATGGGCGGTTTCAACCTGAAATACCGCTATGAAGAAGACAACAGCCCGCTGGGTGTGATCGGTTCTTTCACTTACACCGAGAAAAGCCGTACTGCAAGCTCTGGTGACTACAACAAAAACCAGTACTACGGCATCACTGCTGGTCCGGCTTACCGCATTAACGACTGGGCAAGCATCTACGGTGTAGTGGGTGTGGGTTATGGTAAATTCCAGACCACTGAATACCCGACCTACAAACACGACACCAGCGACTACGGTTTCTCCTACGGTGCTGGTCTGCAGTTCAACCCGATGGAAAACGTTGCTCTGGACTTCTCTTACGAGCAGAGCCGTATTCGTAGCGTTGACGTAGGCACCTGGATTGCCGGTGTTGGTTACCGCTTCTAATCACTTTGGTGATATAAAAAATCCGCCTCTCGGGGCGGATTTTTGTTTTTAAGGCTTCGGGTCGAAAATATCGGTTCCGAGATGGTTGTAATCCACCTTCTGTAACTGGAAGTTGGTGATGTATATCGACCCGGCTTTCTTCTCAGATATAAACGGGTATTTGATGTTAATTTCCTTCGCTTTAATTCCCGTCCACTGGGAGAAAAAACCTAAGAAGTCATTGGCTGAGCGGCGGGCTTTAATCACCCGATGCGCTTTATCGTCGCTGGAAATGACCATAAAAGGCACCTGGAAATTTTGCTGATACTTATCATCATGGGCAAGGTATTGCACGTCTTTGCCGCGCTCTTTAAAGGCCAGACCGTGGTCAGAAAAGTAAACCAGCGAGAAGCTGCTGCCGCTGTTGCGTAACTGATCGTACAGCTTGCGCAGTAAATCGTCCGTTTGCGTCATGGTATAGAGATAGCACGACGTTTCTTTCGACTGCACAAAGGTTTCGTATTTGCCTTGTGTCCTGTCGCAGGCCTGCGGATGTGAGCCCATCAGATGTAGAACAATCAGCTGCGGTTGCGAGTGCTCTTGCGCCAGCACTTGAGCGGTCATATCCAGTAACGCTTCGTCTTTGGTATTTTTATCTGCTTCAAAATTACCTTCTTTCAGGAAGTACACTTCATCTGCTCGTTTGGCGATGCTGGCGATAGCGGTATCGTATTCGCCGATTTGACCCTGGTTGGAAAACCACCAGGTCTGGAAGCCCGCGCGATTTGCCAGGGTGACAAAGTTATCCTGAAACTGTGGTTTGCCATCGACTACGCGATTGAGCGTTAAGCCAAGCGATTTCTGCGTGGAGCCACTGGCGGCAATGTAGTCAGCAAATATCAAACCGTTAACGCTGCTGGCAAACGGGGTATTGTCCCAGTGACCGCCAAAGGCACCGAGGGCATCGCGACGCGCGCTTTCACCGATCACCACCACATAGGTCTGATACTTCGGCTTAACGGCAGTGACCGTCCAGGTATCTTTCATTCCGGAAAGTTTTGCCATCCGTTCTTGCTCTTCAATCACCTCGTTATTATTGACGATGACATCCTTAGCAAAACGAAATACCGGATAGCCAGTATCTTTCAGTTTAAATACGCCACCCCAGGCCAGGTTTTGCACGGGAGCAACAAAAAATGTCGCCACACTGAATACCAGACACAGGCTGTCGAAGGTATTCCAGCGCGCTTTTTCATTCTCTTTTTTTCGCCTGATTGCTATTACGCCGAGCGCAAAAATAAATAAGCCGACCAGGTAGCTGTACCACGGAAAAATCGTCAGGATTTCGGTCGACTCTTCCATATTGGTGGAGTGCAATGCCAGCAATGTATTGAAATTAGGCGCGCCGTAGGCCTGAGCAAAAGGGAAATAACAAGCCGCCACCAGCGAACTGACACCGACCAGAACTTTTTGTACGCGAGGCAATGTTCGCCATAGCAAAAGCAAAATAGCCATAAACGCAGCGGTGTAGAGCAAACTGAAGGGGTAACCTAAGCCGAGGTTAATTAATAGCGACTGTAAAAAGTAGAACGCAGTCCACGGGCTAAATACCCGGCTACGGGTAACAAGCGATTCTTTGAGGGTTAAATTCATATGCCACTATCGTAACAAACGCCATGTGCTTACCCTGGCGTCAAGGGTCAATACCTGCAAGAGTGCGTGAAGAGTGGAAAGGGGTCCGCATCCGCGAGCCGCAATATACGCAGGGCTGCAAGAAGATAGAGCGAGCCGCCGTTCAGGTCAACTACTGACGAACAAATCTTTTGCGAAGGGGATTGCAAATCCGAAAAAAAGTGGGGTTTTTCAGACCAAAACGCGTTATGCCTGCATGAAAGCAGGAGTGAAGCGGCGTACCGCGACGCCGCTATTTATCGGAAGGTTTATCTTGCTGCGGTTTGTTGTTGACCATATCGCACAACATAGAGAGCAGCATTAACCGTACTTTAAAGGGAGAATGACTAAACACGCGCATACACCTCTTGAACTCATTCATAAGACCTCCTGACTTGCTAATCCCGTCGATCCTTGAGGGATGATTGCATTACATACAGATATAGCACAGGCTATATTATATAGCTATTGCTAAAACGTTAATTTTTTGTACCTTCGCAACTCTGGTTTACAATGTGCGCACGAAATGAGAACGCTATGTATGCGTCACCATAATGAGGAAGCACAATGAGTCGTCGCGCAGGTACGCCAACAGCAAAAAAAGTGACGCAGTTAGTGAACGTGGAAGAGCACGTTGAAGGGTTCCGCCAGGTCAGAGAGGCGCATCGGCGCGAGCTTATTGATGATTACGTTGAGCTGATTTCTGACTTGATCAGGGAAGTGGGGGAAGCTCGTCAGGTGGACATGGCTGCTCGTCTGGGAGTTTCGCAACCGACGGTGGCTAAAATGCTTAAGCGGCTGGCAACCATGGGGCTGATTGAAATGATCCCCTGGCGTGGCGTGTTTTTAACGGCAGAAGGAGAGAAGCTGGCGCAGGAAAGCCGCGAGCGACATCAGATAGTCGAAAATTTCTTGTTGGTGTTGGGCGTCAGTCCGGAAATCGCCCGTCGCGACGCGGAAGGCATGGAGCACCATGTTAGTGAAGAGACGCTCGACGCTTTTCGTTTGTTTACCCAGAAACACGGTGCCAAATGAGCCTGCCTTTTTTACGCACGCTGCAAGGCGATCGTTTTTTTCAGTTATTAATTCTTGTTGGTATCGGATTAAGCTTTTTCGTGCCCTTTGCACCGAAATCCTGGCCTGCTGCTATCGACTGGCACACCATCATCACCTTAAGCGGCCTGATGCTGCTGACCAAAGGTGTGGAGTTAAGCGGTTATTTTGATGTGCTGGGGCGCAAAATGGTGCGCCGCTTTGCTACGGAGCGTCGGCTGGCGATGTTTATGGTGCTGGCGGCGGCGCTGCTTTCTACCTTTCTGACCAACGATGTCGCGCTGTTTATTGTTGTTCCGCTGACTATCACGCTAAAAAGACTGTGTGAGATCCCGGTTAATCGGCTGATTATTTTTGAGGCGCTGGCAGTCAACGCTGGTTCGCTACTGACGCCAATTGGCAACCCGCAAAATATTCTTATCTGGGGACGTTCTGGTCTTTCGTTTGCCGGATTTATTGCCCAAATGGCACCGCTGGCTGGCGCAATGATGCTGACGCTCCTGCTCCTGTGCTGGTGTTGTTTCCCTGGAAAGGCGCTGCAATACCATACGGGGGTGCAAACACCGGAGTGGAAACCGCGGCTGGTGTGGAGTTGTCTGGGGCTGTATATCGTCTTTCTGACGGCGCTGGAGGTCAAACAAGAGCTGTGGGGACTGGTGATTGTGGCGGCAGGCTTTGCGCTGCTGGCACGTCGCGTGGTGCTCAGTGTGGACTGGACGCTGCTGCTGGTGTTTATGGCGATGTTTATCGACGTCCATTTACTGACCCAGCTTCCAGCGTTGCAAGGCGTGTTGGGTAACGTGAGTCATCTATCTGAACCCGGGTTATGGTTAACGGCAATCGGTTTATCGCAGGTGATCAGTAACGTGCCGAGTACCATATTGTTGCTGAACTATGTGCCGCCGTCTTTATTACTGGTATGGGCGGTAAACGTAGGTGGCTTTGGGTTATTACCCGGATCGCTGGCAAATTTGATTGCGCTACGTATGGCGAACGATCGCCGCATCTGGTGGCGTTTCCATCTCTATTCAATACCGATGCTGTTGTGGGCGGCGTTGGTGGGATATGTTTTGTTAGTTATACTCCCGGCCAACTAGGGTCTGGCAAATAAAAAAGGCGGATTATGAGTCCGCCTTTTGCTTTAAGTTTTGAAGATTAATTCAGACGAACCGGCATCCCGGAGCGGTTTTTAATCGCTTCATCAAGAACAACCTGGTCAACATCTGGCTGACCGGTCACTGTTTGCACGCTCTTCGTCAGGGTAATTGGCACAATTTCCTGACCTTCAAACTGGGCTTCGGTGGTAGACAGCGGGTTATGGACTTCAATATAACGGCTGCCGTCTGGCTCGGTGGTCGCTTTTACCGGCTCATCAATAAACTGTACGCGGGTACCGACCGGTACTTTCTCGAACAGGAATTTGATGTCTTCGTTACGCAGACGCACACAACCATGACTTACACGCAGGCCGATACCGAAGTTGGCGTTGGTGCCATGGATAGCATACAGGCGACCGATGTAGAGTGCATACAGACCCATCGGGTTATCCGGACCTGCCGGAACGACAGCCGGAAGCGGTTCGCCCGCAGCGCGGTACTCTGCGTGCATTTTGGCGGTCGGCGTCCAGGTCGGGCCTGCTTTCTTACGCTCAACTTTGGTGGTCCAGTTGATAGGCGTATCTTTGCCTAACTGACCAATGCCGATCGGCAGCACGATAACGGTGTTGGTCCCTTTCGGATAGTAATACAGACGCATCTCTGCACTGTTAATGACGATGCCTTCATGAACGGTATCCGGCAGGATCAGCTGCTGCGGAATGTTCAGTACAGTACCGCCTTTCGGCAGGAAGGTATCCACACCCGGGTTCGCTTCCATCATATTGGAAAGCCCCATCTGGTACTCCGCGGCAAAATACTCCAGCGGCTGAGTGTTACCTTCAGGAATGGTGATCACCTGATTCTGACCAACCAGGCGACTCCCGTCGGTTGGCAGAGGATAAGTTACCGCAGAGGCGGTACTGCAAAAGCCGACAACAGCGAAGGCCGCTGCGAATAATGTTTTCAATTTCATATTCATGTTAAGCGAGATTTTGTGCCTGGCAGGCCATTGGGTTGAGAATATTAGAGTATTGGAAGCGCATTATAAGTTCATTCCAGCTCACAGTGAAATCAGATGTGTACGAAATCACATTTTTTGCCTTTGGCTTGAGTGTAGACCTTAAGCGAGGAGCAGGATCTTCTTTCAGACTTATGGCATAATGCGCGGTTTGTCATATCTCTTTTCAGGATACGCCTGTGTTAGTTTCCAGTAACGTCACCATGCAGTTCGGCAGTAAGCCGTTGTTTGAAAACATTTCCGTCAAATTTGGCGGCGGCAACCGTTACGGCCTGATTGGCGCGAACGGTAGTGGTAAATCCACCTTTATGAAGATCCTCGGCGGCGACTTAGAGCCGACTTTGGGTAACGTTTCCCTCGATCCCAACGAGCGCATTGGTAAGCTGCGTCAGGATCAGTTTGCCTTTGAAGAGTTCACTGTGCTGGATACGGTGATCATGGGGCATAAAGAGTTGTGGGAAGTGAAGCAGGAGCGTGACCGCATCTATGCTTTGCCGGAAATGAGTGAGGAAGACGGCTATAAAGTGGCCGATCTGGAAGTTAAATACGGCGAAATGGACGGTTACTCTGCGGAAGCTCGCGCCGGTGAATTGTTGCTTGGCGTGGGAATTCCAGTGGAACAGCACTACGGCCCGATGAGTGAAGTTGCTCCTGGCTGGAAGCTGCGTGTGCTTCTGGCGCAGGCGCTGTTTGCTGATCCGGATATTCTCCTGCTCGACGAACCGACCAACAACCTCGACATCGACACCATTCGCTGGCTGGAACAGGTGCTGAACGAGCGTGACAGCACCATGATCATCATCTCGCACGACCGTCACTTCCTTAACATGGTCTGTACCCACATGGCGGATCTGGATTACGGCGAGCTGCGCGTTTATCCGGGTAACTACGATGAGTACATGACGGCGGCGACCCAGGCGCGTGAACGTCTGCTGGCCGATAACGCCAAGAAGAAAGCGCAGATTGCTGAGTTGCAATCTTTCGTTAGCCGCTTTAGCGCCAACGCCTCGAAATCTCGCCAGGCAACTTCGCGCGCGCGCCAGATTGATAAAATCAAACTGGAAGAGGTGAAAGCCTCCAGCCGTCAGAACCCGTTCATCCGTTTTGAACAGGATAAGAAACTGTTCCGTAACGCGCTGGAAGTGGAAGGTCTGACCAAAGGGTTTGATAACGGTCCACTGTTTAAAAATCTCAACCTGCTGCTGGAGGTCGGTGAAAAACTTGCGGTACTGGGTACCAACGGCGTCGGTAAATCAACGCTGCTGAAAACGCTGGTGGGCGATCTGCAACCGGACAGCGGCACCGTAAAATGGTCTGAAAACGCGCGCATTGGTTACTACGCCCAGGACCACGAATATGAGTTTGAAAATGATCTGACCGTGTTCGAATGGATGAGTCAGTGGAAGCAGGAAGGCGATGACGAGCAGGCGGTACGCAGCATTCTCGGTCGTTTGCTGTTCAGCCAGGACGACATCAAAAAGCCAGCTAAAGTGCTTTCCGGTGGGGAAAAAGGGCGGATGCTGTTTGGTAAGTTAATGATGCAGAAGCCGAACATTCTGATCATGGACGAACCGACCAACCACCTGGATATGGAATCCATCGAGTCACTGAACATGGCGCTGGAACTGTATCAGGGCACGCTGATCTTTGTTTCACACGACCGTGAGTTCGTAAGCTCCCTGGCGACCCGCATTCTGGAAATCACCCCGGAACGCGTGATCGACTTTAGCGGTAATTACGAAGATTACCTGCGTAGTAAAGGGATCGAGTAAGTGATTATCCGTCACCCCGATACTGTCGGGGTGACGGCGGCTGATGACAAATGCAAAATAGCCTGATGCGCTACGCTTATCAGGCCTTGTATTATCCCTCCAGTGCAGAGAAAAT
>ENA-ORNK01000195-ORNK01000195.1-human-gut-metagenome-genome-assembly--contig:-NODE-195-length-94227-cov-6.655747_pt1 | contig 94227 bp, 106 predicted proteins | sample MGYA00242115_ERZ509022 | MGnify/ENA primary metagenome ERZ509022 (study PRJEB26280, sample SAMEA2338690) | human gut metagenome | biome: human gut; feature: human-associated habitat; material: faeces...
CCTTACCGAAGAGGGTGATAACCTTAAATTAGGTCAGATATCCGTTTCTTCCGACAGCTTATCTTTAACCGCAACCCCCTCGGTCAAAGCGGATTATTCCGTCATTGACAACGTTGATAAATTCTACAACATCCTCTCCCTTGCGGATATAATAGACGAGAACTATGAAATAAACCTTACGGCTTCATTGTCTGCAGGCAATATTTCCCTTACGGCTGATGTGTGCCTTAATTTACGCACGCTTACATTATCCGCAAAGACTTCGCTTTACGGCTCCGACCTTTACGTCAGATACCATGAAGGCACTGTTTACGCCTCGTATAAAGGCCTTAACGTTTATGCCGACGCGGACGAAATTCAGTCCCTTCTCGACCGTCTTGCTCCGCTTTTCGGCGAAGGCTTGTCCTTGGACGGACTTTCAAACCTCAGCTTAGACCTCTCTTCCGTGCTCTCCTCGCTTGCCTTTACCAAAACAGAAAACGGTCTTAACGCTTCGCTGTCTTTAAGCGGATTAAACGTTTCCGCTAACCTTATCGAAGAGGGTGATAACCTTAAATTAGGTCAGATATCCGTTTCTTCCGACGGCCTCTCTTTAACCGCAACCCCCTCGGTCAAAGCGGATTATTCCGTTATTGACAACGTTGATAAGTTCTACAACATTATATCCCTTGCGGATATAATAGATAAAGACGGCAATATCAATCTTAACGCTACGGCCGCGGGAACCGACATAGCGATTACTTTCAATCTTTGCAGTATGCGCCTAAACGCTGCGGTAGAAGGCCTGGCCGTTACTTTGGACCTTAAGACCAACACGGTTTACGCGGCATACGGCGGTGCAAGAGTAAAACTTAATCTGTCGGATGCAAAAAGTATTTTGGAAAAAATAAGTCCGATTATCGAAAAGTTTGATAAAGAGGGCAAAATAACCGAACTTTTGAACGGCTTTGTCGGTGAAGACTCTTTCAACATAGACGCAAACGACATTATTTCCTCTTTAATCGTAACGGAAAGCGACGGGTCTTTAAGTTTATCGCTGAATCTTGCGGGCGTCGATATCGAAGCGATTTTTGCAACCGATAACGGCGGACTTACCTTCTCTTCGGCAATTATCAATGCGTCCGGCACAACGATAAGCGCTTACCCGTCCGGAACGGTTACGTCCGATCTCGATACTTCGCTGTACTACATGGACCTTAAAGCTTTCAGCGATACATACGCCGATGCTTTGTCGGGCCTTGTAACCGCCGAAAACATCATCTTGGGGATAAACGGCTCCGTCATCACGAACGGCGCGGTTTATACGATAACAAAAGGCGAGTTGGTTGTAGGCGGTATAGGGTCCGCATGTAAGATAGGCATTGACATTACATTTGTTAAAACAATTACGGACGCTAACGGGAAAGTTACCGAAAAGACAAACTCTCTGCGTTTTGTCTACGACATCGATGCGCAGAAAGGTTACTTCAACTTTAACGGAATCGAAGGCACCTTCTCTACCGTAAACTACAACGAGACTCTTGAAGCGCTTAAACAGATTTATAACAATATTCCCGAACTTCAGGAGCTCATATCCGGTATTATTCCCTTGCCCGAGGACGGACAATTCCATTTGCCCGAGTTTGATTTCAGTAAGATAATAAACTCTCTTGTGCTTTCGGACAGCGGCGTTCTTGACGTAGACTTAAACGCAAAATCCATAATAGAAGATTTACCCGAGTCGATTAAACTGTCGCTGTCATGCGATGGAAACGGCGCACTTTCCCTTAATATAAGCGAATTGACGCTTGGGGAAACGAGCATAAATCTTACCGCGACAGCCGCTAAGGCAAATCCCGAAGAAATCGAAGGCAAATTCGACTACACCGTCGGAGAAAACGCAAGCGACTTTTCTTCCGTCAATACTCTTCTGAAAACCCTTTCAACAACTTCCGCATACAGGCATTACGAACTTGACGGAAAACTGAACCTTGCTTTCCTGGGCTTTATTCCCGTCGACGACAAAGTCAAACTGAATATTAAAATCGACATCATAGACGGGGTTACTTACGTCGTCGCTACCCTTACCCGCGAACACGTTGCCGCAGCAAACTTTGCAGGATTTTATCCCTGGAGCGATTACAGCGGCACCTCTACCCTGTATTACGACGGCGAAACCAAAATGATTTATATTTACACCGACCACATAAAATCCAAAAACATCCTGGGCGTTGTTTATAAAAACGGCTCGGAAAAGCTTTACGAAAAATACACCGAAGAAGAATTTTCCGCCAATATGATGGAAATCCTTTTGGGAATGTTAAGGTTAAGTAGCAAATACAAAGACATGATGGGAAACACAAATATCAATACTTCCGAAATAAGTATCGAAGACATTTTCAAAAAGTATTCCTACAACGGCACGGATAAATTTACGATTACGCTTAATATGTCAAAGCTTACCGACGAATCGATAAACGACGTCACTCTTGACCTTAACCACGACGCCGATTATAACTTAAGTTCTCTTAACGTAAGCACCACTATCGGCGGATTTCTTGAACTTAAATTCAATGCAACACATGTGGCACCCTTCAATCACGAAAACGGCACTAAAGAACTGGTAAAACTTCAACCCACGCTTACCGACGGTAACGGAAATCCGCTTTACTGAAATTGATGTGGCAGCCTGCCGTAAAACTTTTAAGCCTTTCCGCATTTTAGTCCGTCAATAAAAGCTTATTAATCTTTATTGCCTGCTACAGCGTAAAACCGAAAAAAAGCTTCCCAACCATTGCGGAAGCTTTTATTTTAGAAAATGTGTTAAACCTGCGTTAAAACCAAAACGCGCTTAAAAATCTTTAACCGACTTAAAAAAACTTACAACTTTAACTATGCGGTTATAAAACTTTGCCATATAAATTTATGCAAATAATTTTTAATAAAAGTTTATTTATCGCAAAAAAATCACTGCCGATTATCGGAAAAAGTAATATTTTAAAAGGTAAATATCGATATGGACTGGATTGAAGAAGTAAAAATAAGGATAAAAAAAAAAAACGAAATTTTGTTTTCGCTTAACTCGGAATTTTTACAGGATTTAAACGATTTGCTAAAAGCCCAAAGCCATATCGCCGTAACTGAATGGGCAATACAATTGGCACAGGAAACGGTCGACTTGCTGTCAGATAAATACCCTGAGTTAAAAATTCCCGCATTGGCGGTTAATGCCGCAAAAGAGTGGTCTGTCGGCAAAATTAAAATGAGGGAAGCACAGCGAAAAATACTTGACTGCCATGCCGCGGCAAAAGCGGTAACCGACAAAGCGGACAAAGCAATGTTTCATGCCGTAGGTCAAGCGTGCGCTGTGGTGCATTCGGTTAAACATGCAATGGGTTATCCTGTCTACGATCTTACTTCAATCGTCATAAAATACGGAGAGGAAAACTGCCGCCTTTACGTGGAAAACCGGAAAAAGCATTACATTGAAACACTGCTAAGCGGCAAAAACGCATATAAAAATCCCGAAGATAAATGGGCGGATTTTATGCTTAAGTGACAAAAGTACATATAATAAATTTTTATTCACCGTGCTTTATGTTAAATATGCTCTTCCGTTCGGATATTTGACTGAAATTTGTTCATAACAATTGCTTTTACGTTGATATTCTTTACAAAGTTTGCTTTAGTGTTTTCAGCTCGATAATTAAATTCGGCGCAAGTTGCGCATGGAATATCTTTTCGCTTAAAACTGTTTTAAGATTTGCGGTTAGATGATAGTGCCCATGCTAATTGTGCATAATAAGTATTTTTGGATTTATAAAATACAACGGCAGTGCTTAAGTAATTATGACTAAACGAATTATGCTTGCTTTTACTGTATTTATTAAGTTTAATCGGCTTTAGCAGTCTATAAATAACAATTACAAAATCTGCCGTTACTTGAATTTGTCCGTGCGAACTAAGCTTGACAATATAATAGATTATCGCATTTTAAGCAAAAGCGATTACATCAGATAACTATAAAAAAGACGCCTGCCGTTTTATTACGTCAAGCGTCTTAAACTTTTAAATTTTAATGCGTACAAACTGCCTGAAAGGGCATATCGTACCCTTTACACCAACTCGATAACAGCGACTTCGGCGCTATCTCCGCGGCGGGCGCCGTATTTAATGACACGGGTGTAACCGCCCTTTTGTCCCTTCTCCTTACCGCGCTGAGCGTATTTGGGAGCGTACTCGTTGAAAATCTTTTCAATGAGGGGATGACGGATGTTCTCGGTCCTGGCGATAAAGTTAGCCTTGGACTCCTTTTCCTTTCTCTGCTCCTGAAGATCGTTGACTTTAGCCATGATTTTACGGCGAGCGGCAAGTTTCTTTGCTCCGTCGTTTACAAGCTCCACCTTAATATCCTGACCCTTATCGTTTTTACGGGTTTCGATCTTCTTTACGGTATCCGTATAAGTGTTGATTGCAATGGTGAGGAGCTTTTCGGCGAGTTTGGAAACTTCCTTAGCTCTGGCATAGGTAGTCTCGATCTTACCGTTCCATAAAAGCTCCGATACCTGATTTCTCAGCAGAGCCTCTCTCTGGTCGGTCGGTCTGCCTAATTTTCTCTGTAATGCCATAATGTCCTCCTAATCTTCGTTGCTCTTTAAGTCCAGCCCGTAGCTCTTAAGCTTGGCGATAACCTCGTCAAGCGATTTTCTGCCCAGGTTTCTGACTTTAAGCATATCGTCTTCGCTCTTTTTTGTTAAATCTTCGACGGTATGGATTCCCGCACGCTTAAGACAATTATAGCTGCGGACGGAAAGATCCATTTCCTCGATACTCATTTCCAAAATTTTGGTATGCTTGTCGCCCTCGTTGCTGACAAGAATGGTGGTGCCGCTGAAAGTATCGCTGAGGTCGACGAAAAGCCTGATATGTTCGCAAATGGCTTTCGTCGCAAGGCTGACAACCTCTTTTGCGGACAGCGAGCCGTCGGTCTTAACCTCGAGGATAAGCTTATCGTAGTCGATGCTTTGTCCCACACGAGTAGACTCGACGCTGTAGCTTGCCGCCTTTACCGGCGTAAAGATCGAATCGATAGGTATATAACCTATGGGCTTGGACGAATCCTTGTTGTTTGCGGCAACGACGTAACCTCTTCCGCATGCGACGGTCATCTCCATATTGAGTACACCGCCTTCGTCAAGCGTGCATATATACATATCGGGATTAAGGATTGTGATTTCGGGGTCACGCTCGATATCTGCGGCGGTGACGATGCCCGGAGTCTTTCTCTCGATCTTGAGCGTCTTTTTAAGCGATTTGTCGGAATACTCCGCCTTAAGGTTAAGACCCTTGAGGTTGAGTATTATTTCAGCTACGTCCTCTTTTACGCCCGGTATTGTGGAGAATTCGTGAGAGATGCCCTCGATATTGATGCCGACCACAGCCGTGCCGGGAAGGGCCGATAAAAGAACTCTTCTTAATGCGTTTCCGAGCGTTATTCCGTATCCGCGCTCGAGAGGCTCGACAATGAATTTGCCGGTTCTGTTATCCGCGCTTTCCTCCAGTGTGATTCTTGGCGTTTCGATTTCCATCATATTTAATATAATCTCCTTGACTTTTTTACCTGAAGGCAAACTTAATTACTTCGAATACAACTCGATGATAAGCTGTTCGTTGATGTTAAGGTCGATATCCTCACGTTTGGGGTTATCTATAATCTTGCCCGTAAGCGCCTCGGTATCGAATTCCACCCACTTGGGCATAACGATTTTAGCGCCGCGAAGCTCCTTAAACAACGCGTTATCTTTCTTGTTCTCCTTCACGGCGATGACGTCGCCGGGTTTAACCTGATAACTGGGGATGTCAACGCACTTGCCGTTAACGGTGATGTGACCGTGATTGACAATCTGACGGCTTTCGGCACGGCTGGAACCTATTCCCATACGGTAAACAACGTTGTCAAGACGCTTTTCGATAAGGGCAAGCATATTCTCGCCGGTGACGCCGCGCATACGCTCAGCCTCTTCATAGTACTCACGGAACTGCTTTTCCAGCAAACCGTAAGCGCGTTTTACTTTCTGTTTTTCACGCAACTGAATATTGTACTCGGACGCCTTTTTTCTTACGACGCCGTGCATACCGGGGGCAACGGGGCGCTTTTCCATAGCGCACTTTTTAGTTGTGCAACGCTCTCCCTTCAAAAACAGCTTTGCGCCTTCGCGTCTGCAAAGCTTGCAATCTGCGTTTGTATATTTAGCCATTTATGTTATCTCCTTATACTCTTCTGCGTTTGGGCGGTCTGCAACCGTTGTGAGGAATGGGCGAAACGTCCGTAATGGCCGTTACGGCGATACCTACGGTTTCAAGCGCTCTTATCGTGGACTCGCGTCCCGAACCCGGGCCTTTGACAAAAACCTCTACGCTGCGGATACCGTGCTCCTTAGCTGCGACGGCTGCCTTCTCGCAAGCCTGCTGTGCGGCAAACGGCGTGCTCTTTCTGGAGCCTCTGAACCCGAGTGCGCCCGCGCTGCAAGCGGAAATGGCGTTACCCTGCTCGTCGGTGAAGGTAATAAGCGTATTGTTGAACGACGCGTGGATATGAACCTGTCCCTTGTCGATGTTTTTGGTTACTCTTTTTTTAGTAGTCTTTTTAACTGCCATTGTACTATCTCCTACTACTTCTTCTTAGCGCGACCCACGGTGCGTTTGGGACCCTTACGAGTACGTGCGTTCTGTTTGGTGCTTTGACCGCGCACGGGCAGACCCTTACGATGTCTTACGCCGCGGTAGCAGCCGATTTCCATAAGGCGCTTAATGCTGAGCGCGACTTCACGGTGGAGGTCACCCTCGACGACGACGTTTTTCTCGATGTAGCTTCTGAGTGCGTTTTCCTGTTCCTCGGTAAGGTCTTTAACGCGCACGTCGGGGCTGACACCGGTTTCCTTCAAAATCTTGTTTGCCAAGGGACGGCCAATGCCGTAAATGTAAGTAAGCCCGATTTCAACGCGCTTTTCTCTCGGCAAATCGATACCAGCAATTCTTGCCACTTTTTTCTGACTCCTTGTAAAATAATTAGAAAATATGAATATTTTTAACGTGCCTTGCCCTCTTACGTTATGGAATGTTAACGCAAGCGCGGCACGCATGAGTTTTCTGCTTTTATTATCGCTGTTCTGTCCTTAAAACCGCTGCGCCTTAGTGTCTTACCTGAACGATAAGTTTGTTAACGCGGCGCATTAAAGGACATAAGCAAGCCGCCGTCCGCAGCGTATCTTCACCCCTGCGATTGCGGCGTTGTCCGTAAAGCCCGACAGCCCGAACGGAACTTACCGTTTGGGCTAAAGGACTTATGTTGTTATTAACCTTGTCTTTGTTTATGGTTTGCGTACTTGGAGCAAATGACCATAACCTTGCCGTGGCGTTTGATGACTTTGCATTTATCGCACATGGGCTTAACCGAAGATCTTACTTTCATGATAAACTCCTTTAATTTTTGTTTCTGTAGGTGATTCTGCCTTTCGTGATATCGTAAGGCGACATTTCAAGCTTTACGGTATCACCCTCGAGAATCTTGATATAGTGCATTCTGATTTTGCCCGAAATCGTGCAGGTAACAATATGTCCGTTGGACAGTTTTACCTTAAACATGGCATTGCGCAGACACTCTACCACGGTTCCTTCGGCTTCGATATTATCGTCTTTCGGCATACATCCTCCAAAAATTATAATTTACACATTTTTCTGAGAGCGCTGTCGGTAAGGCTTGTCGGAAGCGCGGCCTCTCTCACGATCTCCAGATGCTTGATGCGTTTTTGCTTAGGGTTGTCGAGTTTTCTGTATTTTCCGTCCGCGACAAGCACGAAACTGTCACCAATTACGGCAATTACCGTGTAAATCCTGCCGGTATCGTGTCCTTTCAGACTTTTTACTACACAACCTTCTTTCAAAAATTTAATCCTTACCTTTTGAACCGCAATTATTATTATAACATAACTCGTGCGGATTTGTAAACTATTTTTATAGGGTTAATATTTCGGGATCGCCGTTGGTGACCAAAACGGTATTTTCGTAATGCGCGCTTGGCTTTCCGTCGCTCGTCCTGCACGTCCAGCCGTCGCCGCCGTCAATGTAAACTTTGAATGTACCCATGTTTACCATCGGCTCAACCGCCAGAGTATAGCCGCTTTTCAGCATCACTCCCATGCCTGCCGCACCGAAGTTGGGAATATTCGGGTCTTCGTGGACGCGTCTGCCGATGCCGTGACCGGACATTGCCCTTACCACGGAGAAACCGTTTTGCTCCACATAAGCCTGTATGGCGTGGGACAAGTCGCCCAGTCTTCTTCCCGCTCGCGCGTGTTTGATTCCCTCGAAGAAACTTTCGCGCGTGACGTCTATAAGTCTTTGTTTTTCGTCGGAGATTTTACCTACCGCAAACGTCCTTGCCGCGTCGCCGTTGAAACCGCCGTAAGCGGCACCCACGTCGATGCTGACGATTTCGCCCTCGCGAAGTTGCCGATCGGAAGGAATGCCGTGAACCACGACGTCGTCTATCGAAATGCAAGCCGATGCGGGAAAACCGTAAAGATGTTTGAAATTGGGTGTGCCGCCGCTTTTGCGTATAAAGTCTTCGATAATCGTGTCAAGTTCTTTTGTGGTAACGCCCGGTTGCACGTATTTTTCTATCATCTTAAGCGTATCGCCCGTAATTTTGCACGCAACGCGCATTTTTACAAGGTCGGCTTCGCTTTTTACGGAAATCATATTATTTTTTCAAAGCCTCCGAAATTTCGGCGAAAACGTCTTCAATTTTCTGCATACCGTTGACGTTTATCAGCTTTTTCTGTTTATCGTAGTAGTCGATAAGCGGTTTTGTGGAAGCGGTATAAACCTTAAGACGATTGTTTACCGTTTCGGGCTTATCGTCGTCACGGTGCATAAGTGCGCCGCCGCATTTATCGCAATCGCCATCTTTTTTGGTGGAAATATGGTAGCTTTCTCCGCACTTGGAGCAGACGCGTCTGCCCGTAAGACGTTCGGAAAGAGCATTGAGATCCACATCGATGTTGATTACGGTGTCAATGTCGGTAATTTTATCAAGCGCCTCCGCCTGAGCGATGGTCCTGGGAAATCCGTCGAGAAGGAAGCCGTTTTTAGCGTCATCCTCACGAATTCTCAAGGCGACAATCTCCACCACCACTTCGTCGGGAACAAGCTGACCTTTGTCGATATAGGCTTTTGCCTTGATACCTACGGGAGTCTGCTCTTTGATATTTTTTCTTAAAATATCGCCCGTTGAAATATGAGGAATATTGTATTTTTCCGCAATTCTTACCGCCTGAGTGCCTTTACCGGCACCGGGAGCGCCCAATAAAATCAAATTCATATACGTTTCCTTTTTTTCCGACCGAAGCCGCCTTCCCGAATTCACCTTCAGATGAAATACGGAAACGCGGCCGATCGATAATTTTTATTTCAAGAATCCCTTGTAGTGTTTCATCATAAGCTGGCTTTGCAGCTGTTTATCGAACTCAAGCGCGACGGACACGACGATTAACATACCCGTTGCACTAAGCGCGTTGACAAGCGACGCGTCGGAAAGCACAAGCGAGAATATAAGCGACGGGACTATTGCGATGAAAGCAAGATAAATAGCGCCGAAAAGCGTGATTCTCTTGGAAATTCTGACGAGATATTCGTAGGTGGGTTTACCGGGTCTTATGCCGGGAATGAATCCGCCGTACTGCTGAATATTTCTTGCCACTTCTTCGGGATTGAACTGAATCTGAGCGTAGAAGTAACAGAAGAAAAGAATCAGAAGTCCGACAAGCACGCTGTAAATGGGGGTACCCGTACCCAGCCATTTCATCCACCAAGCGTAGAACGCGCTTGTGGGCCAGAACATCTGAGCAATCAGCTGCGGGAAAGTAATTATTGCGGTTGCAAAAATGATGGGAAGCACACCGCTGGCATTGACTCTGAGCGGAATATAAGTGCTTTGACCGCCATACTGCTTTCTGCCCTTTATCTGTTTGGCGTACTGTACGGGAATCTTACGCTCGGCAAGGTCGACGAATACGATAAGACCGAACACGAGGATAACCATAAGCACGAAACCGAGAAGCTCCCAGATAGCGGTATCCACGCCGTTGAAAGCGTCAGCGAATTTAGCGACGATAGCAAGACCCGCGCTGCTGAGAATACCTACGAAGATGAGAAGGGAAATACCGTTGCCCATTCCGTTTTCGGTAATAAGCTCGCCCAGCCAGAGAGTGAACATGGAGCCGGCAATAAGCATGACGGCGACAAAAATGCCCACCATCCAGGTCTTGGTAAGAAGACCCCTGAAAATTCCGGTTTCAAGGCCGCTCTGGTTTGCCCAGCTTATGGTAATCGCAACCGCCTGAGCTATTGCAAGTCCAAGAGTAACGAATCTTGTGATTTTGTTAATGGTTTTTCTGCCCTCGGCACCCTGCTTAGTAAGTCTTTCAAGCTTGGGGATTGCTACGGTAAGAAGTTGGATAATAATCGAAGCGTTAATGTAGGGGGAAATGCCTATTGCGAGAAACGCGCCGTTGACAAGCGCACCACCGGTAATGGATGACAACAGACTAAGCAGTGAGTCGTCCTGACTGACCGTGTTGGAAACTGCCGCGCTGATGCCGGGTACGGGAAGCCAGCAACCTATACGGTAGATAAAAAGCAATGCCAAGGTAATGAGCAGCTTTTTTCTGACTTCCTTATTCTTGAAAGCATTTACCAATGTCTGAAACATTATAACACCTCTACTTTGCCACCGATCTTTTCGATTTTCTCAACCGCAGATTTGGAAAACTTTTTAGCCTGAACGGTAAGCTTTTTGGTAAGCTCGCCGTCGGAAAGCACTTTAAGTCCGTAAGGCTCGATCTTGCTTAAAATACCTTTTTCCAAAAGCACTTCCGCATTAACGACCGCGCCGTCCTCAAAAGACTCGAGCTGACCGAGATTGACGATGGAATAAACTTTTTTCCAAGCGTTATCGAAGCCCGTTTTAGGCAGTCTGCGCGCAAGAGGCATCTGACCGCCTTCGAAACCGATACGGACGCCGCCGCCGCTTCTTGCCCACTGGCCCTTGCTTCCCTTGCCGCTGGTTTTGCCCAGTCCGCTGCCTATGCCGCGGCCGAGACGTCTAGGCTCCTTTTTGGAATTGGGAGCGGGACTCAATTCATGTATTTTCATAATTATGCCTCCACAGGTTCGACCTTAACCATGTGCTTTACGACGAAAATCATGCCGCGCACAGCCGCATTGTCGTTGTGAACAGCGCTGGAGCCGATTTTCTTGAGTCCCAAAGCCTGGACGGTCTTTTTCTGCTTATCAAGGCAACCGATGGTGCTTTTGATAAGGGTAACCTTTATTTTTGCAGTTGTTTCGTTTTTCTTAGCCATAAGTCACCTACCCTAAAATTTCTTCTACGGTTTTGCCGCGGAGCGCCGCAACCTGCTCGGGGGTATGGAGGCTTTTAAGTCCTTCCAAAGTCGCCTTTACGCAGTTGATGGGATTGCGGGAGCCATACGCCTTGGTGGTGATGTTTTTGATACCTGCAAGCTCGACGACCGCACGGACGGAGCTTCCCGCGATAACGCCGGTGCCTTCGGGCGCGGGTTTAAGCAAAACGCTGCCCTTGCCGAAAACTCCGATGGTTTCGTGCGGAATGGTATTGCCGTCCATAGCCACTTTTATAAGACTGCGACGAGCCAGAAGCTCCGCTTTCTTAATGGCCTCGGGTACTTCGGCAGCCTTTCCGGTACCGATACCCACGCTGCCCTTGCCGTCACCCACGACGACAAGCGCGGAAAAACGCATGTTTCTGCCGCCTTTTACAACCTTGGTAATACGGTTGACGGCGACGAGTTTGCTGGAAAAACCGTCATCCGGCTTAACTTCTTCACGTTCTCTTCTTGCCATGATAACCTCCTTAGAATTTAAGTCCGGCTTCTCTTGCGGCTTCCGCAAGCGCCTTTACGCGACCCGTATAGAGGTAACCGCCCCTGTCGAACACGACTGCGGTGATACCTTTTTCAAGGGCCTTTTTGGCTATATCCTTACCCACTACCTCCGACGCCTGAACCTTGGTAAGGCCTTCGACGTTAATGCCTTTGGCAATGGTGGAAGAAGAAACCAACGTGTTGCCTTTTACGTCGTCGATAATCTGAGCGTAGATGTTTGAGGTCGAACGGTAAACGTTAAGACGGGGAACTTCCGCGGTGCCCGAAACTTTGTTGCGGACGCGAAGATGTCTTTTACTTCTTACGGCGTTTTTATTAACTTTGTTTATCATAATCTATCTACTCTCCTATTTACCTGCGGTCTTGCCCTCTTTCTTCACAAGAACCTCATCCGAATAATGGATGCCGTAATTGTGATAAGGCTCGACGGGGCGCTTGGACTTGATATTCGCCGCGACCTGACCGACGCGCTCCTTGCTGACGCCCGTAACCACGACGGTGTTTGCGTCGGGGCAAGTAAGCGTAATTCCCTCGGGAGCAACGTATTCCACGGGGTGGGACAATCCCAAACTCATGGTGAGTTTGTTGCCCGCCACCGACGCCTTGTAACCGACGCCCGCTATCACGAGAGTCTTGGTGAAAGGCGTAACGACGCCCGCAACCATGTCCGCGATAAGCACGCGGTAAAGACCGTGCATGGCCTTGGTTTCCTTTTCGTCGTTGCTTCTTGTAACTTTAACTTCGTTACCCTCGACGGTAACGCCGATGTTTTTGGAATCGATGTGACGGCTGAGTGCGCCCTTGGGCCCTTTGACCGAAACTACCTGATCCTTATATTCGACGGTAACGCCCGCGGGTATGTTAATGTGTAATCTACCTATTCTTGACATAGCAGCCTCCTCTTACCAGACGTAAGCGAGCACTTCGCCGCCGATCTTGTTGTTTCTTGCCGCTTTGTCCGTCATGACGCCTTTAGAGGTGGAAATAATAGCTATTCCCAGTCCGCCGAGAACTTTGGGCAACTTTTCATATCCGCAATAAACTCTTAAACCGGGCTTGCTGATACGCTTGAGGTTGTTGATGACCTTTTCGTTTTTAGCGCCGTATTTAAGGGTGATGACGATATTGCTTCCGCCTTCGCTTTCGGTAAGCTCCGCGCTTTTGACAAAGCCTTCCTCAACGAGTATGTCGGCAATAGCCTTTTTCATTTTAGAAGCGGGAACGGTTACGGTTTCGTGCTTTGCGGTCAAAGCGTTTCTGATTCTTGTCAATAAATCTGCGATAGGATCTGTAACTACCATAACGTCCTCCTTACCAGCTGGACTTTCTTACGCCGGGGATTTCGCCCTTGTAAGCCAGCTCTCTGAAACAAATACGGCAGATACCGTATTTACGAAGTACAGCATGCGGACGACCGCATATCGAGCAACGGGTGTATTCGCGGGTGGAATACTTTTGCGCTCTTTGCTGTTTGTTTATCATTGCTTTCTTTGCCATTTGAAATTATCTCCTTTTCCCTGTCAGTTCTTGAAAGGCATTCCAAGCTTGACAAGGAGTGCTTTGGCTTCGTCGTCGGATTTTGCGGTGGTGACGATGCAAACGTCGAAACCGCGTACCTTTTCAATAAGCTCGTACGATACTTCGGGGAAAATGATGTGCTCCTTGACGCCGAGAGCATAATTGCCGCGGCCGTCGAAGGATTTGCCCGAAATTCCGCGGAAGTCACGGACGCGCGGAAGCGCTATGGAAACGAGCCTGTCGAGGAATTCGTACATTCTTAAGCCCCTGAGCGTAACCTTTGCGCCCACTGCCTGACCTTCACGCAGTTTGAAGTTTGCAACGGACTTCTTCGCCTTGGTGACAAGTGCCTTCTGTCCGCAAATCGCCTCAAGCTCCTTAATGGCGGCGCTTACGCTTTTGGAGTTGTCTTTGATATCGCCCATACGCATATTGACGATTATTTTATCAAGAGCGGGGACTTCGTTTACGTTTTTATAGCCGCGCTCCTTCATGAGGGCGGGAACGATTTCCTCTTTATAGGATTTGAGCAAACGGTATCTGCCCGAATCGGTTGCGCCTGTTGCTGCAACCTGATTTTTCTTTTCTGCCATTGTTATCCTCCGTTACTTCTCGGAAGACTCTTCGGTCTTCTTCGCAGTCGTCTTTTTGGCCGTAGTCTTCTTTGCGGCCGTTTCGGTTTTTTCCGCTTTCTTGGTAGCGGGCTTCTTTTCCGCCGTTTCCGTCTTTTTGGCAGCGGTCTTTTTCGTAGTGGTCTTCTTTACGGCTTTTTCCTCGGCTGCAACTTCTACCGAAGCGGTATCTTCTGCAGCGGCTTTAGCGGTCTTCTTGGTCGCTTTCTTTTCGGCCTTAGCCTTTATGTCGAGCGCCGCGCCGCACTTTTTGCAGACTCTGGTCTTTTTGCCGTTGACTTCGGCGTTGCCTATTCTGGTCGCCTTATTGCAGGAAGGGCAAATAACCTGAACGTTGCTGGAATCGATGGTGCCGTTGGTCTTTTCTATACCGCCGGGAACCTGAGCCGAACGGGGTTTGTTGTGCTTGGTGATGATGTTGACGCCGTCCACGACAACCCTGTTGTTTTTGGGGTCGGCGCTTAAGACCTTGCCCGTTTTTCCTTTATCTTTGCCGGCGAGTACGAGTACGTTATCGCCTTTTTTAACGTGTAATGCCATTATTGATGCCCTCCGATTAAATTACTTCGGGTGCCAAGGATATGATTTTCATATAATCCTTGTCGCGAAGTTCTCTTGCGATAGGTCCGAAGATACGCGTGCCTCTGGGCTGCTTCTGGCTGTCGATGATGACCGCCGCGTTATCGTCGAATCTGATATGCGAGCCGTCCGGACGGTTGATGCCCTGATGCGTGCGTACTATAACCGCGCGCACGACGTCGCCTTTCTTAACCGCGCCGCCGGGGGTTGCGCTTTTTACGGAGGCAACTATGACGTCACCGATATTGCCGCTTTTACGGAACGAACCGCCAAGCACTCGGATGCACATAAGCTCCTTTGCTCCGCTGTTGTCCGCGGCTTTCAAATAAGACTGAGGTTGTATCATAATTACTTATTCTCCTTACTTAGCCTTTTCGATAATCTCAACAAGTCTCCAGCACTTATCCTTGGAAAGGTGTCTGGTTTCGGCAATAAGAACGGTATCGCCTATGCCGCACTCGTTGTTCTCGTCATGAGCCTTGAGTTTTTTGGTCTTGTTGATTGTCTTTTTATAAAGCGGGTGCTTGGCTTTATCCTTGATGGCGACAACGATTGTCTTGTCCATCTTATCGGAAACGACCACGCCGACACGCTCTTTTCTGTTATTTCTTTCGATTGCTTCTGACATAATCGTCTCCTCCGTTAAGCTTTCTTAAGCTCGCGCTCGCGAAGAATGGTCTTGATTCTGGCGATATCGCGCTTGCAGTTTACCATCTGCATGGGATTGGCAAGCTGACCGGTAGCGTGCGAAAAGCGAAGATTGAAAAGCTCCTGTTTAAGCTCGCCGAGTTTAACGTTAAGCTCGTCGTCTTTCATTTCGTTGAATTTAGCTGCTTTCATTACGCTTTAACCTCCTCGTTCATGCTGTCGGGCGACACCATATCCGATTTTTTGGCAATCTTGCATTTGACGGGCAGTTTGTGCGACGCAAGACGAAGTGCCTCTTTCGCGACTGCCTCGGAAACGCCTGCCATTTCGAACATTACGCGTCCGGGCTTTACGACCGCAACCCAGTACTCGGGTGCGCCTTTACCGGAACCCATACGGGTCTCGGCGGGTTTTTTGGTGACCGGCTTGTGCGGGAAAATATCTATCCATACCTGGCCGCCGCGCTTGATGTAACGCGTCATGGCGATACGGGCTGCCTCTATCTGATTGGAGGTGATCCAGCCGGATTCCATAGCCACAAGGCCGTATTCGCCGTAAGCAATCGTTCCGCCGGAAATATCCCTGCCTTTCATTCTGCCGCGATGAACGCGACGTCTTTTTACTCTTTTAGGCATTAACATATTACTGCTCTCCTCCTTCGCTCTTTACTACGGGAAGGACTTCTCCTTTATACACCCAGACTTTTACGCCGATGATACCGAACGTGGTATGCGCTTCGGCAGTACCGTAATCGATGTCGGCACGCATCGTCTGAAGAGGTATAGACCCTTCATGGTAGCTTTCGGATCTTGCGATCTCGGCGCCGTCGAGACGGCCTGCAACCATAATCTTGACTCCCTTTGCACCGCTGCGCATAACGCGGCTCATGGCCTGCTTCATGGTGCGGCGGAAAGAACTTCTCTTCTCAAGCTGCTGAGCAACGCTTTCCGCGACCAGCAACGCGTCCATATCGGGTCTTTTGACTTCGAGAATGTTGATATGAATTGCGCCCGCTTTGACGATGGCGTTAAGCTCTTTCTTAAGCTGTTCCACACCCGCACCCTTGGTGCCGATAAGCATACCGGGCTTGGAAGTGTGAATGTTGATTACGATTTTATCCTGAGCGCGCTCGATATGCACTTTGGAAATACCGTAAGTATAATACTTTTTCTTGATATATTCGCGGATTTTGTGGTCTTCGAGAATGAACTTTGAAAAGTCCTTCTTGTTTGCATACCACTGTGCGTCCCAACCTGCGATAACGCCCACTCTCAGTCCGTGCGGATTAACTTTCTGACCCATGATTACTTAACCTCCTTGACGGTGTCGAGAACGACCGTGATATGGCTGGTACGTTTGTTGATGCGGTAAGCCCTGCCTTTGGACACGGGCTGAACACGCTTCAGAATGGGACCGCCGTCGGCGTAAATCTCCGCCACGACGAGATCCGCTCTCGCAAGTCCGTTGTTGTGCTCCGCATTTGCGGCGGCGGACTGAATAAGCTTATATACGATTTCGCCGGCTGCCTTGGGCGTAACCGCAAGGCTTGCAAGCGCGTCGTTGACCGATTTGCCGCGAACGGTGTCAAGCACCACTCTCACCTTGGAGGGAGAAATGCGGATGTATCTTGCATGCGCGCAAGGACGTTTATCCTTGGTTGCAGCCAGCTTTTCGGTTTTTTCTCTGATTCTTTTAGCCATAATCTACTCCTTACTTGCCCGAAGTGGACTTTTCGCCCGCGTGACCCTTAAATGTGCGCGTGGGTGCAAACTCGCCCAGCTTGTGACCGACCATTTCCTCGGTGCAGTATACGGGCACGTGCTTTCTTCCGTCGTGAACGGCTATCGTGCAGCCGATAAACTCAGGGAATATCGTGGAAGAACGCGACCAGGTCTTGATGACCTTTTTGTCGTTGGTCTCCATCTGAGCCTTAACTCTTTCGAATAATTTTTCCTCTACATAGGGGCCTTTTTTGACGCTTCTACTCATAATTCACCTCTAATTTATGCGCTTAACGATAAAGCGATCGCTTGCCTTGTTATGCTTTCTGGTCTTGTAACCCAAGGTGGGTTTACCCCAAGGCGTAACCGGGCTGGGCATACCGACGGGGGATTTGCCCTCGCCGCCGCCGTGCGGGTGATCGTTCGGGTTCATGACGACGCCGCGGACGGTGGGTTTGATGCCCATGTGACGTTTTCTGCCTGCCTTACCGAGGGAAACAAGCTCGTGATCGAGGTTGCCTACCTGACCGATAGTGGCTTTGCAGGTAAGAAGCACCATTCTCATTTCGCCCGAAGGCATCTTAAGCGTGGCGTACTTGCCTTCTTTTGCCATAAGCTGAGCGCTTGCGCCCGCGGTACGGACCATCTGCCCGCCGTTGCCGGGCTGCATTTCCACGTTGTGAACAAGCGTACCTACGGGAATGGAACCCAAGGGAAGCGCGTTGCCCGCCTTGATGTCCGCATTCTCGCCGCTTAATACGGTGTCGCCCACGTTAAGTCCCAAAGGCGCGAGAATGTATCTCTTTTCGCCGTCCGCATAGTGAAGAAGAGCGATGTAAGAAGTGCGGTTGGGGTCGTACTCTATGGTGGCGACTTTAGCGGGGATATTGTCCTTATTGCGCTTGAAGTCTATGATGCGGTATTTATTGCGGTTGCCGCCGCCGATGTGACGGACGGTGATTCTGCCGTAGTTATTGCGGCCGCCGGTCTTGTTTTTGGATACAAGCAACGATTTCTCGGGCTTATCGGTCGTGACCTCCGCAAAGCTGCTTACGGTCTTTTGTCTGGTGCCCGGAGTGATCGGTTTAAATCTTTTAACTGCCATTGTAATCTCTCCTATTCCTTACGCGAGGCTTTCGAAGAACTCGATCGCCTTGCTGTCGTTTGTCAGCTTGACGTAAGCCTTTTTGAATTTGGAGGTATATCCCTCCGTTCTGCCCTGTCTCTTGTATTTGCCGCGCACGTTGACGACGTTTACTTTGTCGACTTTGACGTCGAAAATCTGTTCCACAGCGGCTTTAATCTGAAGTTTGTCCGCACGGTCGTCCACCACGAAAACGTATTTCTTGGAAGGAATGCCGTCGTAGCTCTTCTCGGAAAGAAGCGGCTTTTTGATTATATCGTAAGCGTTCATGCCTTATATGCCTCCTCGATTTTCTTGACCGCCTCTTTGGTGATCACGAGTTTTTCGTTTGCCATAACGTCGTAAACATTGATGAGCGAGGTATTGATAGTGGTAACGGTAGGAATGTTGTTTGCCGCCCTTACGACCGCCTCGTCGGCGTCGGTAACGACCAGCAACACGCGCTTATCAATCTTAAGAGCGTCCAGCACTTTAACCATTTCCTTGGTCTTTGCTTCCGCCAGCTTGATTTCGTCGACTACCACGAATCCTTCGTCGGCAACCTTACCGGACAGAGCGCAGCACAGCGCGCCGCGCTTCATCTGCTTGTTAATCTTCTGCGAAAAGTCGCGGGGCTTGGGTGCAAACACAACTCCGCCGCCCGTCCACTGAGGAGCGCGGATAGAGCCCTGACGCGCACGGCCCGTACCCTTCTGTCTCCAGGGTTTGATGCCGCCGCCGCGGACTTCCGTCCTGGTAAGAGTGGATTTGGTACCCTGTCTTTTATTGTTCAGCTGAGCCACCACCACCTGATGAACGAGCGCCTCGTTGAATTCCACTCCGAACACGCTGTCGTTAAGCGTCATGGTGCCGGCTTCGGCGCCGGTCTGCTTATATACTTTAATGTTAGCCATAGTTTACCTCCGTTATTTCGTAGACTTAACGGCCTGTTTGACGGTAACGAGTCCGCCTTTGGGTCCGGGTACGGCGCCGCGTATCAAAAGAACGTTGCGCTCCGCGTCTACTTTTACGACGACGAGATTCTGAATGGTCACGTTTTCGTGTCCGTACTGTCCCGCCATGTGCAGACCTTTGATAACCTTACTGGGCGTGCTGTTTGCGCCTATCGAGCCCAACGAACGGTGCACGGGGCCGGTACCGTGGGTCATCTTCAATCTGTGCTGATTCCATCTCTTGATGACGCCGGAGAAGCCGTGACCCTTGGTGACGCCGGAAACGTCCACGATGTCGCCCGCGGCGAACATATCGCATTTGATTTCCGCGCCCACTTCGTAAGTGTCCGAATACTTGAACTCCTTAAGATATCTCTTAGGTTTTACGCCCGCCTTGTCGAACACGCCTTTCTGCGGTTTGTTGACAAGGTTTTCCTTTTTGTCCTCGAATGCCACTACGGTGGCTGCGTATCCGTCGCGTTCGACTGTCTTGTTTCTTATAACGGTCATGGGACCCGCCTCGACAACGGTGACGGGTATCATAAGACCCGTTTCGTCGAATACTTGAGTCATGCCGAGTTTTTTACCCAATATTGCTTTTTTCATAATCGTAATTTCCTCCGCGCGACTTATAACTTGATCTGGATGTCCACGCCCGCGGGAAGATCGAGTTTCATCAACGAATCAACCGTCTTCGACGAGGGGCTGTAAATATCGATCAATCTCTTGTGGGTGCGGATTTCGAACTGTTCTCTCGAATCCTTGTACTTGTGCACCGCACGCAAGATGGTGACTACCTCTTTCTCGGTGGGCAGCGGAATGGGTCCGCTTACTTTGGTGCCCGTTTTCTTTGCCGTCTCAACTATCCGCGCTGCCGACTGGTCGATAAGCTCGTGGTCGTAGGCTTTAAGTTTGATACGAATCTTTTGACTTGCCATTTTTACTCCTCCGTATAAAGCATTTGCAACAACTCGCTCGTGTGTGTCAAAACGTGAGCTTTTTTTCGGGCCCGTCAAAAAGGCCCTACACACGCGTTTTTTGCAACCGCACGGATTTAATCCGCACTTGTCGGCCCGAGTTATCGAATGCCTTAGCTAATTTGACATACGCAATCTCGGACGTCATCCCGTTGCTCACGAAATTACCGCACTTACAGTGCAGCCTTTTTATTATAAACGACGGCATGTCCGCTGTCAAGCGTTTTTATCGGTATTTTTAAATGTTTTTATCGATTTTAAGTCAATCTGACAGAACTTTAAATAAAAAAACGTTAAAATCCGTACGTCCGAAAACATACCCGCATTTTAATCTTAAAAAAAGACGGGAGCAAAATTATAAAAAGAACTTAATCTTTGTTTTTGCCGGTTTTAAAAGTAAAACCGCCCCCGACATTTTCGGGAAGCGGTTGTTTATTTACTTTTGAAGCAGCATTTTCACGACGTCCACCATCTGGTCGTTGTCAAGCTTTGAAATATACTCGGCAAGACGGGAAACGTTGTCTTCTTCCGCTCCGTCTTTGACGACGCGCTTAAGATAAGGGTCGTAATAGGGTTTCCCCTCTTTTCTCATGCGGTCGGTCACTTCCTTTACTCTGTCGCGGTGGCAGGTAATCATGGAGCGGTATTTATTCTGCAGTCTTAAAGCGGTTTTCTTGTCGCCGCCCGCCATCTGAGCGATTACGGCGCGCACGGATTTTCCTTCCGCCTTACCCTTAAGCACCGTTTCGATAAGCTCGTCTATTTCCTTGTTTGAAAAAACGGTAAAACTTTCGCGGCGCAACGCAACGGTTTTTATGCCGAGCTGAGCGGAAAAAGCGGGCATCATCTCGAAAAGCTTAAGCTGAGAGTAATAATAATTGCGGATGCTGTTGACTGATTTTCCGCTGGCTTTTGCCATCTCGCCGAACGCGCCGCTTAGGCCCTTGCCTTTGCTTGCCGCGTCGTAAACAAGAGAGAACAGTTGTTTGGTTTCGTTTATGCTCCAATTTTTGTCCATACTTTTACTCCTGGATTTTAATATAACGCAATTTTATCCAGAAATTAAATTTCTATACATATTCATACAAAACGTTATCTATTAATAAAATAAAATATGAATATCAATCTGCACATAAAAAGCGCATTCCCCGCGGTATATCTGATTAACGGCATTTTCGTCGAAAACGCAGACAAGCTTGTAATAAGACCCAACGAAGTAACTTACGTTACGGTTTTTCCGTTAAGCGCGGCGCTTTTACCGTACACCGTAAAACTCGCGGGCGGTAAAGCGCGTTGCAACGAAGAGCTTTGCAGCGTTTTTTCGCTGACCCCCGATAATCTGTTGGTAAGGCTTAAGCCGAGATACAATTACGTATATTCTGCAAAATCCGGCGACTTTCCGCGCGCAAACCGCGACGAAACCGTAACGTCTTTTTTCGATTGCATAATGAAAAAAGACATGGCTTCCGCAAGAAAATACCTTACCGAAAGCCTTTCCTCCTCCATAGACGACGCTTCACTTGCCTCTTTTTTTAACGGTTACGAAGACATCGTCGCCAACGACGGATATGTATCGGCAGCCCCCGACTGCTATTTTTTAATAGATAAGTCGGGCAAAAGCTCGCTTTTTTCCTTTTCCTTAAAGCACGGTCTTATCGACGACATTACGGAACGCGAGTAAAGTTTTTTGCCGAATTTAAAATTATTGATTTAAGGTTTTTTCAGTTGTATTAAATCATGTTTGATTTATAAAGCTGTTTACCGGAAACGCTCAGCGTCGGGGCGGAATCAATTTTTCTTTACGCATGAAATTTTTTTGAACGCCGAGGGAGTAAGCCCCGTCCTTTTATGAAAAAGTTCGGTAAAATAAACGGGGTTGGAAAAGCCCGAAGCTATTGCCGCCGCCGTCACGCTTTGGCCGTCAGAAAGCAGTTTTTTGGACATCTCGATGCGGTAATTGTTGAGGTATCTGATGGGACTTGTGCCGAAGCTTTGCCGGAAAGAATGCAAAAGCGTACTTTTGTTGACGTAAAACATTCTGCTTAAATCGCTTAAAGAAATATCTTCGTTGCAATGAGCCTCTAAATAAGTCTTTATTTTTTGCGGCAAAGCGGGCGTTTGCTCTCTTTCGAGTGGGCCGCCGGCGCGGAACAACTCTATAAGCAGCAGTCTGAAATACGAAGTAGCCGCCTCCAGCCGACCGGGTTTAAGGGAATCCAGTTCCGCTTTGCATTTTTCGATAAGGCGGTAAATTTCCTTTGTTTTGTCCTTTTTCACCACCACAAATCCCGCGTCGGATACGGCGTCGGGTGCGCCCACTGCTGAAAACACCGCGTTTGTGGCGGAAAAGCAATAATACGTAAGCGGAGTTTCTTTAATCGAATACTGCATATGCCGTTTGCCCGCATTTACCGCAACGACGTCGCCCGCGCTTATTTCCACCCTGTTTTCACCCGCTTCGAACCAGCCCTTACCCGACTCGAAGTAAAACACTTCAAGATACGGATGGGTATGCGGCCCCGCGTCTTCCGGCGGGCCGTTTTTTATTTTGGAAAAAGTAAGCAACACGGGCGAAGACATAAACTCCGCACCCGACCCCGCCATTTCTTCTCCTATATAATAATAGTTGTAAATTTCCGCCAAAACATTTCCCCTCAATCGCATTTTTATCAATATAACATAATACGGAAAGATTATCAAGGCTTAAAAAGCAATTTTGTTATGGTTTTATTTTATTTTTCCGTTGAAAGCCTTGTAAAACGTTTATATAATATAACCGTAAACTTAAAATAAGGAAAGGAAAAATGAAGATTACGATAAAAGACAGCGGTCTTGTCAGTAAGCCTAACGACGGCAAATTCAATTTCAACGCATGGCCCAGCATAATAAACGTACGCAAAGGACTTATGCTTGCCGCCTGGTCGGGGGAGCGCAACGCGCATATATGCCCTTTCGGAAAGGTGATGGTTGCGCGTTCTTACGACGGGGGCCACAGTTGGGAGCCGCCCTACACCGCCATGGAAACGCCGCTCGACGACCGTGACGCGGGACTTTGCGCATATAAAGGGAAAATCTATCTTACCTCTTTTAACAACTCGCGCAAGACTCAAAAGCGGTACATGGAAGAAGAAAAACGCGACGAAAAGACGCGCGCGTTTTACAAAAGCTATCTTGACCTTATAGGCGAAGAGGAAGAAAAAAGATATCTCGGTTCGCTTATAAGCGTATCGACGGACGAAGGCATGACGTTTTCCCCGCCCGAAACACTTCCGATAACCTCCCCTCACGGTCCGTGCGTCACTAAAGACGGCAAGCTTTTTTTTGCGGGCAGGGCGTTTTCGGACGATGAAAAAGCGTCTTTTGCCTATCTTGACGAGGGAATTTACGCGCTTACGCTTGACGAGGACGCAAAACCTTTAAATAAGCCCGTCAAAATTGCGCCCGCCTATTCGGGCGACGAAAACAATGCGTTTTTCTGCGAGCCGCATGCTTTAACTTTGCCCGACGGCAGGATAATAATGGGGCTCAGGGCACAGAATCCCGAAACGGGACTGTTTACGATTTACGACTGTTTTTCCATTGACGGAGGCAAAACTTTTTCCGCACCGCGTTATACGGGGTTTGACGGCTCGCCGCCGCATTACTTAATGCATTCTTCGGGCGCGATAGTAATTTCGTATGCAAGAAGAAAACCGCCTTTTTCGCAATGCGCGCGGTTAAGCTTTGACGCAGGCAACAGCTGGAGCGAAGAAATCATTTTAAGACAGGACGCGCCGCACGGCGACATCGGCTACCCCGCCACCGCAGAAAACGACGAAGGCGACCTTGTGACCGTATACTATCAGAAGTCCGAAAAAACAAAAGCAAATCAAATCTTTTTTACGGTATGGAGTTTTGAAAAATGAAAAATAAGTTTCTGGTACCCATAGTTACGCCCTTCAACGACGACGAAACGGTAAACTACGACGCGCTGTACAGGCTGACTAAAAAACTGCTGTCAGACGGCGCGGACGGAATTTACTCTACGGGTTCAAGCGCGGAATGTTTTTTACTTAGCGAAGAAGAACGAAAAAAAACGCTGGAAACGGTAATAAAAGCGGCGGACGGCGCTTATGTGGTTGCACACGTGGGGGCCGTAAGCGTAAAAAATACCATGGAGCTTGCACGGCATGCCGTAAAAGCGGGCGCAAACGCCATTGCCTCCGTTCCGCCCTTCTATTTTAACTTTCCGTTTGACGGAATCGTGGATTACTACCGCGAAATGGCGTCGCTGAAAACGGACGTAATGGTCTACTCCATTCCTTCGGCAACGGTTAAACTGTCCGTCGAGCAATATTGCCGCTTGCTGTCGACAGAAGGCGTAAAGAGTATCAAATACACCGACACCGACTATTTTACCATGCAGCAGATAATAGCGTCTACGGGCGCAGAAGTTTACAGCGGCAAAGACGAATGTTTCCTGTCCGCGCTGGCGGCGGGAGCAGGCGGAGCGATAGGCACGACGTTTAACTTTATGCTTGACAAATACCTTGAAATTTACTCGCTTTTTCGCGCGGGAGAAAACAAGCGCGCGCTTGAAGTCCAGTCGGCGGCAAACGCGGCAACGGCGGTAACGCTGAAAAATCTTCTTCCCGCAGTAAAGTATCTTATCGGATTACGTTACGGCATAGAATGCGGCGGCGCGAGAAAACCCTTTCTTCCGCTTGACGCGGAGCTTAAGACAAAGCTGGATATAATTGCAAAAACGCTTTTTTAAATCATAGTTATTTTTAAGACTTATCGGTATAACTATATCGGACAGCGCGATTATCGCGTGATTCCTTTTTTAAGTCAGCGTTTCCGCTTAAACCGATGATTTGCAATACCATAAAAGGGTAAACTGCCGGCTTACCGTCGACGGATATCGCTTTTACTATAACGTTTTGTGGCACCGCACCCATAAAACAGATTACTTGTGCTTTAAGCAAGCCAAACTTACATTTTCCATAAGGCAGTTTGTGTTATTAGTTCAATTTACTCAGATAATTTTCCCTCGCGGCAGAACTTGAGAATTTTACAATCCGAAGCGGCATAAAAAAAACGGAAACCCGTAAAAAGGTTTCCGTTTATTCGCAATAAAAACGTTTCCGAAGTTATTACTTGAGTTCTGCGGTAGCGCCGGCAGCCTTAAGTTTCTCGGCAGCTTCGTTTGCAGCCTCTTTGGAAAGCGCTTCCTTAACAGTGGAGGGAGCACCGTCAACCAAAGCCTTAGCTTCGGAAAGACCGAGGCCGGTGATTTCACGGACAGCCTTGATAACGGCAATTTTGTTGCCGCCAACCTCTTTGAGGATGAGGTTGAACTCAGTCTGCTCTTCGGCAGCGGGAGCAGCGTCGCCTGCGCCGCCTGCAGCGGGAGCGGCCACAGCCATAGCGGCAGCGGACACGCCGAACTCTTCCTCAAGCATCTTTACGAAATCGTTAAGCTCGAGGACGGACATACCTTTTACTTCTTCCAATAATTTGGTCAAATCAGCCATTTTAAATAATTCTCCTTGATTTTATTTTTAATAAATTTCTGAAATAAATGATTACGCTTCTTTCTTCTTTGCAATCTCGGAAAGCGCAACTGCAAGTCCGCGAACGGGAGTTTGCAGCATACCGAGAAGCTGAGCCACGAGCACGGGTTTTGCGGGAACGGAAGCAACCTTGGTGATGCCCTGAGCGTCCATGATTTTTCCTTCCACCACGCCACCCTTTACGGTGATTTTGTTGGTCTTTTTAACGTTGTCGACGATGATTTTGGCGGGAGCCACGGCGTCGTCGTAAGATACCGCGATTGCGGTGGGCCCTTCAAGCACGGAGTCGAATCCCTGATAGCCCGCGTTTACGAACGCGCGAAGAATAAGACGGTTTTTGACGACCTTATATTCAACGTTGGCCTTTCTCAGCTCGCTGCGCATGGAAGTGTCTTCCGCAACGTTAAGTCCGCGGTAATCGACAAGCACGACGGATTTTGCCTTACCGAATTTCTCGGCATATTCGGCAACCTGCTGCTCTTTGAGTTTTAAGGTTTCTGCTGACATGTTTATCCTCCTTTAAAGTTTATAAAATAAATCCGGCTTACCGCACGAAAGGCAAGCCGGACTTCAGTATCGTTTATCTGTGCATGAAAGCGCACCGAAACATCTTATCCGTATCACCTCGGCAAGCTTTCCCGTAAGAAATTACGCTTTATAAAGCACTTGCTGTCTGCGGTTTTAAGGGATTGTATTTACTTGTTTTTACGCCCTGTAAGCCACTTTGATGCCGGGGCCCATGGTGCTTGCAAGGGTTACGCTTCTGACGTAAATACCCTTTGCCGCCGCGGGCTTAGCCTTGACGATGGCGTCCATAAGAGTCTGGAAGTTTTCGGAAATCTTCTGCTCTCCGAAAGATTTTTTGCCGATGGGGCAGTGAATGATGGCGGTTTTATCCACGCGGTACTCGACTTTACCTGCCTTGGTCTCGTTGATAGCTTTAACAACGTCCATGGTGACGGTGCCGCTTTTGGGAGAAGGCATAAGTCCTTTAGGACCGAGGATTTTAGCAACTCTTCCGAGCTGTCCCATCATATCGGGAGTGGTGATGACCACGTCGAAATCGAGGAAGTTCTGAGTCTGAATCTTAGCGATGATTTCTTCCGCGCCCACGATGTCGGCGCCTGCTTTCAACGCAGCTTCGGCTTTGTCGCCGCGTGCGATAACAAGCACTTTGACGCTTTTACCGGTACCGTTGGGAAGAACGACCGTGCCGCGGACCTGCTGGTCAGCCTGACGGGGGTCTACGCCCAGACGAACGTGAAGCTCGATGGTTTCGTCGAATTTGGCTTTGGCGGTGGAAAGCACGTTTTTGACCGCTTCGTCCACGTCGTAAGCCTTGGTGATATCCACTTCTTTAATGCTGTCAGAATATTTCTTGCCGTATTTCATAGCGCACCTCCCCTTAATCCTCGACGACGACGCCCATGCTGCGCGCCGTGCCTGCGATCATGCTCATTGCGCTCTCTAAAGAAGCCGCGTTGAGGTCGGGCATTTTCAAAGTCGCGATTTCCTTGACCTGCTCCTTGGTGATCTTGGCTACCTTGTCCTTATTGGGCTTTGCGGAGCCGCTTTCGATCTTGCACGCCTTCTTGATGAGAACGGGCGCGGGCGGCGTCTTTAATACGAACGTGAAGGATCTGTCCGCGTAGATACTGATTACCACGGGGATGATAAGACCTTCCTGACCCTTGGTCTTTTCGTTGAATTCCTTGGTGAATCCCGGAATGTTGATACCGTGGGGACCAAGCGACGAACCGACAGGCGGGCCGGGGGTTGCTTTTCCGGCGGGCAATTGAAGTTTTACAACTGCCTGAAGTTTCTTTGCCATGTTTTGTTACTCCTTGTAAAAATTTTTAATTTTATACAATCGCGGTGCTGTCGGGCGGTTTAAGGTTTCCGCCCTCCCGGATATATAACCTTGAATAAACGCCGAATTTACGGCTTGCGGATTGTATTTGTCAGATACGTTTTATCTTTATAAATCAGTCTTCCGTCACGACGTCGGCGCGCTCTATCTGATAAAGCTCAAGCTCCACGGGGGTAAGCCTTCCGAACATCGATACGATAACTTTGCATTTGCCTTGAGCCACGTCCAAAGCGTCGATAGTGCCGATAAAGCCTTCAAGCGAGCCGTCGATGATTTTGACGGATTCGCCGATCTGAAAGTCGGTAACGACGGTTGCGGGCTTTTCAAGATGCATGCGCTTGACTTCCTCGTCCGTCAGCGGCAGCGGACGGCCAAGGGGGCCGACGAAACCGGTTACGCCGCGGGTGTTGGTGATGATATGCCACATGTCGTTGTTGTAATCCATTTTGACGAAAACGTAACACGGCATCATTCTGCGCTGAACGATTTTGCGCTTACCGTTCTTTTCCTCCACCACGTCTTCCATGGGAATGGTGATTTCAACGAGTTTATCAAGCAAATCGTTTTTCTTGAATACAAGCAGCAGATTGTCCTTGACCATGTTTTCGTAGCCCGAATAGGTGTGAAGGACATACCACTTTGCGTTTTCTATAGACATAACGGTAATCCCACCCCGACCATAAAGGATTTTGCCGCCGTAAGCGCAGCCGTAGTTGCAGTCTCGGTACCTGCGTTAAGTCCGGTGACGAGAAGGTCGTACAGCCAGCCCAAAAGCGCGTCGAATCCCATGAGTACAAGCAAAAACACAAGCACGACGCCGAGGACTATGCCGGTTTGTTTGACGACCGTACCGAAAGAAGGCCAGGTAACCTTTTTCAGTTCGGAAAAAGTTTCTTTGAAAAACCTGCCGCGCTTTTTCTTTTCTTTAGGCTTGGCGGTTGAGGTATCCTTTGCCATTGTCCACTCTCCTTAAAACAGAAAATGCAATTAAACGAAATAAACTGTTACTTCGTTTCCTTATGCACCGTGTGCTTTTTGCAGAACTTGCAGTACTTCTTAAGCTCGATTCTGTCGGGATCGTTTTTCTTGTTCTTCATATTGTCGTAATTGCGCTGTTTGCATTCCGTGCAAGCAAGCGTAATCTTATTTCTGGCCGAATTTGCCATGGGTCCGCCTCCTAAGAGCAACTTAAAAATACACCCTTCAAGAGGGGTGCCATAATAATCTAACACAACGGGGACATGCTTGTCAAGCATTTTATCTGAATTTTTGCGTGTTTTAAATTTAAAAAGGCTGAATTTTTACACGTTTTAACATTTAAAACGAAAAAAACCGAATACCTTGTTGCAAAACCTCATAAATACGGGTATACTGTAAAAGCATAAAACCGAAGTCGGAGATTTTTATGGTTAAACGAAACGAAATTATGAAGTGGCTTCCTGCCGCAGGGTCCATGGCCCTTGCTGTGATTACCGCGATTATTTACAGCTTTATAAGCGACGAAATAATCGTCCTGACATATTTTCAGATATTCGGCTCCGCGTTGGTGCCGCTTATTCTGCCCGTATGGGGAAAAATAACGAAAAAAGATTTTCCGCCCGCTTTGGGCTTTTTGATTGCATTTCATATTTTCCTTTCCATAGACCTCGGAAACGCGATGAACTTTTACGACCTTATACCCGTATGGGACCTTTTGCTTCACGGATTTTTCGGGTTTGTGGGTTGCGTCACCGCCGCCGTTTTCTTAATCAGGTGGAACGGCGACAAAATGACGTCCTGGGGATTTATGCTGACTGCGGCGTTCTTCACACTGGGATTCGGCGCGGTGTGGGAAATATTCGAGTACTGCTGCGATATCATCATGAATACCGACATTCAGCGCGTACAGGAATCGATTGCCGCGGGAAAATCGCCGCTTGCCGACACTATGGAAGACCTTATCATAACTCTTGCGGGAATAGCGGTATTCTTTATTGTCGCGGTTGCCGATAAGTTCCTGAAAAAAAGACTTTCCTCCCTTTTAACAAATTACACCGATAAAATCGCATCGGATACACGTAATTTACCCGACGCTGACGGAGAACAATAAAAGCGTTTGATAGCGCATTATCGGTTACCGAATTTTTAAAAATTTTCGTGTAAAAGTTTTTATAAGTCGGTTGATTCCGTCAATAAAATAACCATCTTTAAAAAAACGTCCGCCGCCACAATCGGCGGACTTTTCGATTTTGTTTGGGTTAAAAGGTAAAACTCGCGTAAAATTCGAGCCGTTAAATCGAGTCTTTATAATATTTGCCAAACACAACCTGCGGTTGATAAAATTACAAACACGGGTTAGTTGAATGAAGTTTGCGGCTGTGTTATAATCTTTATAAGATATGCATAAAAACGGAGGGAAAAATCATGGCATTAAAAGACATGATATACAGATTACGCACCGAAGAAAAACTTTCGCAGGCGCGTTTTGCCGAAATTATGGGTGTGTCCGCTCAGGCGGTGCAAAAATGGGAAAGCGGCGTGTCCGTCCCCGAGCTTGACAAACTGATAAAAATTGCTCACCGTTTCGGTGTCTCTTTGGACTCGCTGGCGCTTGACCGCGATATGAGAGCCGAAGAAGAACTTCCTTACAGCAGAAAAATACACTTGCCGTTTTCCGTTTCGGGATACGAGGCCTACTCTGCCGTATTGCCTGCCGAATACCGTCAGTGCACAGACGAAGGCTTGGACGTAAGCTGCTACAAAGACTTGTTTGCGGCGGCGGCAAAAATGCCTGAAGACGAAAACAAGGAACGCATTTCGGACATACTGTTCGATATCACGCTTAACGCCTCCGTCAAAAGAGACTACAAGTACACGGAACCCAGCGAATATAGCGAAATAGTCAAACTTTGCAAACCTTATGATTTTCCCGTAATACCGTTTACCGAGGAAGAACTCGAAAAAAAACTTACGGGGGCATGGACGGGGCGCGCTTGCGGCTGTCTTTTGGGCAAGCCCATCGAAGGCATTCGCACCGACGAACTTACTCCCCTTCTCAAGCGCACGGGAAATTACCCCATGAAAAGATACATATTCAAATCCGACCTTACGGAAGAAATGATGACGGAATATAAATTCGGGTTAGGCGGAAAATGCTATGCCGACACCGTGGACGGCATGCCCGTGGACGACGACACGAATTACACGGTGCTAGCCCAACAGCTTGTCGAGCGATACGGCCGCGACTTTACTTCCAAAGACGTAATGCAGCTTTGGCTGGACAGCCAGACAAAAAACGCTTACTGCACCGCCGAACGCGTTGCGTACTGCAACTTTATCAAAGGTTACGCCCCGCCCGCTTCCGCCATTTACAAAAATCCTTACCGCGAATGGATAGGCGCGCAGATTCGCGGCGATTACTTCGGATACATTAATCCCGGCAATCCATGCGAGGCGGCCAAGCAAGCCTTCCGCGACGCTTATATATCGCACAGGAAAAACGGAATTTACGGCGAAATGTTCGCCGCCGCCATGATTGCCTGCGCCGCGGTAACCGACTGCATAGAAGACATTATACGCGGCGGGCTTGCGCAGATACCCGCCTCTTCCCGACTGTACGAAGCAATCGATAAGATACTGGAATGCAAAAAATCGGGAGTTTCCGAAAACGAGTGTTTCAGCAAAATCCACGCCGAATACGACGAATTCGACTCCTATGACTGGTGCCATACCATACCCAACGCCATGATAGTCGCCGCAGCGCTTTTGTACGGAGAAGGCGACTACGGAAAATCGGTTTGCCTTGCCGTTCAGACGGGATTCGACACCGACTGCAACGGCGCCACAGTGGGCTCCGTCTTGGGAATGAGAAACGGAATAAGCGGCATCGGCAAAGAATGGACCGCGCCGCTGAAAGGAAAAATCAATACTTCGATTTTCAACATGGGCTCGGTAAATATCGATGACTGCGTAAAAATGACGCTGAAGCACATAAAAAAAGCGACAAACGATTAAAAGCGACCTGTTTTATTTAATATCCTTAAGTAAAAACACATAAACCGGCTTAAATCAACGAAAAGCCGCTATTGTTTTTTGCGTTTATCGCGCTTTAAGGCGATAAACGGACGAACGCCCCGACCAATACATTGATTTAAGATTATCTCGGATAATCTGCGTTAAACGTTTTCAGGCGGCACGAAATGTAAAGACTCCTGTAATCGTCGAATAAAAGTCAATAAATTATAAAATCAATACATAATATTATAAAGAAAAGGACCGCGAACACGATAGCGGCCCTTTTTTTAATCGGCTGATGTTTTATAACAATTATATGTTTTGATTATATTAAAATTATTTAAGCAGTTTTATTATTCTGTCCGACGCGTAGCAGAAGAAAAAATCCACGGGCAAAGCGGCGACGACTATTATCACGCCCGCCCACACTTTACCGATTTTTTCGATAAGCGTCATAAGCGAAGTTCCCGCGATATAATCGATAAGTACAACCATAACCGCGAAACACGCCGCAAAAAATACTGCGGTCACCGCAAACCTTACTATCGCCTGCCACATTATCTTATAACTGAGCTTGCGCATGAAGAACGCAATCAAAGCGTACGGCGCGAAAACTACACACAAAAAAAGAAAGGTAGTGTTGATTCCCGACACGAAAAAGCAAATAAGTACGCTTACGGCAACGGTGACGATACCGTAGAGCGCGCCGCACCGTACAAAGGCGATGTAAAACGCAAGCGACGCCAGAATAAGCGGCACAATCCGCATGGGAGAAAAGTGTGAAATCAATATAACCGTTACCGCAATGGCGGTACATACGGCGGAATAGGTAATCCGCCTGGTAGCGTCCCTTCTGTCCATTACATACAGCAGCGGGTGCAGTCGCAGCAAAGCGAAGTCAGACAGTACGCAAGACAGCAGTTGGAAAGCATATCGCCCTGCTGTTGCATCTGCATTTGCTCCTGATTGATATTGTCCTTTCCCAAGGTCCTGGGGTCGACGTTGGCGTTTCCTATGACCATATTGAGTTTTTCAAGCGCGGTTTTGTACTTAAAGTTATTCGGGTCGCACGCAATAGCGGCCTCGAGCTGTTTTTTGCACTCGCTGAGCCATTCGCGTTTATAATAGATAATGGACTGAAAATAATGCCACTCGCCCTCGCGCACGGTCATGGAATCCAGCACAGCCTGAGCCTCGTCGTACTTTTGCTCTTTGATAAGCTTATCGACGTAGGCAAAATCACCCGCGCCCCCGCCGTCGACCGCCTCGGCAACCGCTTGTCTGGACTTGATATCCTGCCATGCAGACTCAAGTTCCGTAAGCTTGCGTGCAGCTTCCGCTCCTTCAGCGCCGGACTTAAATCTGCCCTCCGAATACTCGGCTTTCAGTTGATTGTAACGCTGTTCAAGTTCCTCAAAAGAGCTGTTTTCGTCAAGTCCCAATATTTCGTAAGGATTTTTCATTTTGACTCCTTTTCAATTGTTTTTGTCACAAATCCGTAAAATTAAACGTTTTCCGGATTAACGCCGCATAAACGTCAAAGCTTAGGGGCGACAAGTTTTTTTTCGCTTTTCAATACCTCGTTGACTTTTTCGCGAAGACCTTGGTGAACGATGTTTTTAAGCAAGGTATAACTTTGAGTGAAATTCATGAGGTTAAAGCTTTCTATGGCGCGGTTTACGGTAGAATTAAGTATAAAGCCGATATCCTCGGCATTGTCCTCGTAAAACTGTTTTCTGGAAGTAAATCCGCCGTAAAGGGCAAGAAAAGGATTGTAATTCCCCTTTTTCGCGTCCTCGCCCACGTCGTCCAATGCGTCGATAAGATACACGAACTTTCCTATATTATAGCACAAAGAAAGCATATTGTCATCTGCTTTGCCGTCCAATAATACCGCGGCGACTTCTTTGAGAATGGACGCAAAACAGTGAGAAACGCGGTCGATGCTTTTTTCGCCGGATTTTTCCAGCTCTCTGAGTTCGGAATAACGTTTTTTTATGATTACGTCAGCCTCGGGCAGAACAAGCACCGCTTTTTTGTACGACTTTCTGAGTGCGGCGCGCGCCACTCTTTTGAATCCGCCCTCTCCGTCAATTACGTCGTCGCAAAGTTTATAATAGCTTAAAATGACGTTAGCGGCGCAAAGACGGTCTAAAAGTCCGTTGCCGTCAATCATAACTTTTTTTGAGAAAGGATTGCCCACGCAACGCCGCTGAGAAAAAGTCACTTCCTGATTAGCGACGTCGTGCACAAGAAGGCTTAAAAACGTGATGTCGTAAGTTGTGGTAAAACGCGGCAAAGACCCGTAGTTTTTACCGATTGCGGCGCATATTCCGCAATAAAACGCGCGATACAGCACAAAATCCTGCTGGCGCAATTCGCTTTTAAGAGGTGTGACGTAACCAAACATGATACTGTTTTTTGTTCCTTGTCAAACGAATACTTTATTAAATCAACACTCGCAAACTCTCAATCCGAAACATTCGGTCAGGGCGCGGGGACAAGTCCCACTTTGCGGTAAACCTTGCTTAAGGTGCGGTATGCGGTACGGGCGGCTTTATCGGCGCCTTTTTTCATAAGCTCGTGAAGATAGCCCTTATCGGAAATAAGCTCGAAATACTTTTTGCGAATGGGCTTGAAAAACTCCACCACGCACTCGCCGACGCGGGTTTTGAACGCGGCGTAATCACTTCCCGAGAATTCCTCCTCCGCCTCGCGGACCGATTTACCCGCGAAAGTGGAATAAATCGTAAGCAGGTTGCTTATACCCGGCTTGTCGGCGGCAAATTTTATCTCGTTGCCGCTGTCGGTGACGGCGCGCTTGAATTTGCGCATGACGGTATCTTCGTCGTCAAGCAGGAAAATGGTTCCCGCGGCGTTGTCGTCCGTCTTGCCCATTTTGGCGGTGGGGTCCAAAAGCGAGTAGATTTTCGCGCCCGTTTTGGGATAAAATCCGTCGGGCACTATAAACGTGGGAGAATATTTGTTGTTAAAACGCTCCGCAATGGTGCGCGCAAGCTCCAGATGCTGCTGCTGGTCCTTGCCTATAGGCACAAGGTCCGCCTGATAAAGCAATATGTCCGCCGCCATGAGCGTGGGATAGGCGAACAGACCGACGTTGACGTTTTCGGGTGCCTTTTTGCTTTTGTCTTTGAACTGCGTCATACGGCGCGCCTCGCCGAACTGAGTATAACAGTTCAGCACCCAGGCAAGCTCGGCATGGGCGGGCACATGGCTTTGCAAAAACAGCGTGCATTTTTCGGGGTCGAGTCCGATTGCCACGAAAAACGCGAGGAAATCGTAACTGCGGCGTCTTAAATCGGCGGGAACGTTGTCCACCGTAAGGCTGTGAAGGTCGGCAACCGCGTAATAACAATCATACTCCTCCGCCATTTTCACCATGTTTTTAAGCGCGCCGATGTAATTGCCTATGGTAAGGTCGCCCGTGGGCTTAAGCGCGCTGAAGATTACTTTTTTTTCTTTGCCGATATTGTTTTCAATCATAATTTTTTCCCGTTAACGTAAGTAAGTACGGCATTTTCCGCCGCGTCTTTATCGATAAGGTCTGTATAAATCTTTTTAAGTCCCGGAAGTTCCGCCAGCGAATCGGGAAGCGGAAGCGCGGTAAGCTCCTCCAGCTGACGCATTGCCTTAAGCTCGTCGGCGGCGGGCGTTTCATTAAGCGCTTTTAATACGTCCGCGACGAATTTGTAGGGGCTTGCGGTGGAAACCACCACGGTCTTGTTTTCGTCGCCCGTTTCGCGTACGTATTTGTCGCAGACAGCAAGCGCCACGGATGTGTGAGTGTCCGCAATGTAACCGTATTCATCGAAATAATCGCTGAGGGTTTCAAAAACCTCGTTTTCGTCCGACCAATCCGCGTAAAACTCCTCTTTAAGCTTTTTAAGCTCCTCGTCCGAAACGGAATAGACTCCTTCTTTTTTAAGGCTGTCCATGCGCGAAGCGGTCAGTTTGTCATCCCTGCCGCTGAGTTCGAACACAAGACGCTCGAGGTTTGAGCTTACCAGAATGTCCATCGACGGGCTTGCGGTCTTAAAGAATTCGCGTTTGACCGAGTATGTTCCGCCCTTTATAAAGTCGGTAAGCACGTTGTTTTTGTTAGACGCGCAGATAAGTTTTCCCACGGGAAGCCCCATGCGTTTTGCGTAATAACCTGCAAGAATATTGCCGAAGTTACCGCTGGGCACGCAGAAGTTCACTTTATCGCCTTTATTTATCTCGCCTGCGTTGACCATATCGAGATAAGAGGAGAAATAATAGGCTATCTGCGGGACAAGTCTGCCGAAGTTTATGGAGTTTGCGCTGGACAGTCTGTAACCCGCTTCTTCCAGTTTTTCCGCGACGGATTTGTCGGTAAATATTTTTTTAACCGCCGTCTGAGCGTCGTCGAAATTACCCCTTATGGCCGCAACGTAGACGTTTTTGCCCGATTGAGTCATCATCTGCAGTTTTTGCAGTTTGCTTACGCCGTCGCCGGGATAAAAGACTATTATGTCCGTCCCCTCGACGTCGCGGAATCCCTCAAGCGCGGCTTTACCCGTATCCCCGCTGGTCGCAACCAGAATCAGAGTACGCTCCTTTTCCCCCAGCTTTTTCTTGGAACCCGTCAGAAGATAAGGAAGCAACGTAAGCGCAATGTCCTTAAATGCGTGCGTGGGTCCGTGCCAGAGTTCCAGCACAAAAAGCCCGTCGTTAAGCTTTACCAACGGCGCAGGGTCGCCGTCGAAGCGCGAATAAGCCTTTTCGGTATATTCGTTAAGCTCCGCGCCGAGTTCGGGAAGATACTTGCCTATAATAAACGCGGCGCGTTCGGGATACGACATATCCAGCATTTTATCAAGTTCTTCCTTAGTGACCGAGGGAAAAAAGGCGGGCACAAAAAGTCCGCCTTCGTCCGATAATCCTTTTACTACCGCTTCCGCACCGCTTACGACGCGGCGGGAGTTTCTGGTACTGATGAAATCCACTTTTTTAAATTCCTTAATAGTAATCGAAATAATGTTTTGCGCAAAATCGAAGTTTTATTCTCCGTATCGGCAAGTCCGTTACCTGACTTTACGGTCTTATCTCAGAGTCCGACAAATTTAATGAATACCTTAAGAATAAAACTTTGCTTTCCGCGGCGCAATCCGCGCCCGAAACGGAAAAACTTTTTATAAAAAACGAACGGTTTATCTTATATGTATTTACGCATGAACTCGGGCACTTCCTCCGCCGAAACGGTAAGGGTGAACGTCACGGAGAAATCTCCGCTTAACCCGTCGAGTTGCGTGAAAGCGTTTTCCAGCTGCGAAACGTCTTTCTTGATAAACTTGGCAAGTCCGTCGATATAAATATCGGTAATGTCGTAGTTGCCCGCAAGCAGTCCCTTGATAAAGCACAAAGCCTGCTCTTCATCCTTGATGCCGTAACGGTTGATGTCGATAAATCTTATCGAGTTGTCCACTTCGCCCGAGTGGTCGGCACAGTCTGTTACGTAAATTATGCTGCCCTTGGTGGTACGCGCGCGGTCGTTGGCGGCGTCGATTATGCGTTTTGTCTTTCCGCTGCCTTTAACTCCGTAAATAATGTTGATCATGATGTAATCCTCCCTTTATTTTTGCGCGGGGAAAACCGCGTTTTATGACATAGCGGGCGATATCGTCTTATTCTGGTTTTATTATACAATAAAATTCCGATAATGTCGTGTTTTTTTAATGAAATTCGCGTAAAGAATAATATCTTTTTTTGACGCGCGATGATTTTTGTCTTACAAAGGAAGAAACAAGCGTATTTTTAACAAAACAGGAAGCGTCAAGCGTTTAACTTCTTTTTATTTATTCTGTCGTTAAACAATTTGTGCAGGTCTTTGTCGAATATACGCACCATGGAATCAAGCTCGTCGTCGCCCATAATGGTATTTCTGCCCGCGGCGTATTCGGCGTCCACCATTTCCTTGACCGCTTTTACTACGGGGTCGGATTTTTCCACGGCGTTATCGCCCGACAGCGAATAATAAGCGTTTATCCAGTAAGCAATACCGGCTGCTCCCGATGTGTTGGAAATGGAAACCGTAGGTTTTTTGCCCAGAATTTTCTGAGTGTCGAAAACGTTGTAAATTTCCTCGTCCTTCAAAAGCCCGTCGGCGTGAATACCCGCGCGCGTGGCGTTGAAAGCTTTTCCCACGAAAGGAGTACGCGGAGGTATGGAATAGCCTATTTCGTTTTCGAAATATTCGGCGATTTCCGTAATGGCGGTAAGGTCCATGCCGTTGGTAGTGCCGCGCATCTGAGCGTATTCGATACACATCGCTTCGGTGGGGCAGTTGCCGGTGCGCTCGCCGATGCCCAAAAGCGAGCAGTTTACGCTGCAGCAGCCATACAGCCACGCTGTAGTTGCGTTGACCACCACTTTGTAAAAGTCGTTGTGGCCGTGCCACTCAAGCCATTCGGAAGGAACGCCCGCATAATAATTGAGACCGTACACAATACCCTGAACGGAGCGGGGAATGGCACTGCCGGGGTAAGTGACCCCGTAACCCAAAGTATCGCAAGCCCTGATTTTGACGGGTTTTTTGTATTCTTCCGCAAGCCGCATGAGTTCAACCGCGAAAGGAACGACGAAGCCGTAAAAATCCGCGCGCGTAATGTCCTCGAAGTGGCAACGGGGGACTATACCCTCGTCAAGCGCCGCCTTTATAATGCCCAGATATTTGTCCAAAGCCTTCTGGCGGTCAAGCTTCATTTTCTTATAAATATGGTAATCGGAACAGCTTACGAGTATGCCCGTTTCCTTAATTCCCATCTGTTTTACCAGTTTGAAGTCTTCTTCGTTGGCGCGAATCCAGCTTGTTATTTCGGGAAAATCGTAGCCAAGCTCCTGACAGGCGCGCACGGCGGCTTTGTCCTTGTCGCTGTAAAGAAAGAACTCGCTGGCGCGGATAAGACCTTTCTTGCCGCCCAGTTTGTGCTGCAATTTAAATAAATCGGTAATCTGTTTGACCGTAAGCGGAGCGGTCGACTGCTGCCCGTCGCGAAAAGTGGTATCGGTTATCCACCACTCTTCGGCAGGATTCATGGGCACCTTGCGGTCGTTGAATACGACTTTAGGTACTTCATCGTAATCGTAAATGCCGCGGAAAAGTTCGGGTTCGGAAACGTTTCGCAAAGTGTAATCGTGTTCCTTGCGCTCCAGAAGTCCCGTCCTTTTGTTTTTATTGAGTTCGTGTTTATCCATAATTCTTCACCTTGTTAATTGGTATGAGCGATAAACTCGCCTATGCGCTCCACTCCCTTTACGATGTCCTCATCGGATATAGCGTAAGAAAGTCTGATGTATCCGTCCGCGCCGAAGGACTCGCACGGAATGACGGTGACGTCTTTTTTGTCAAGTAATATGTTGGCAAAATCAAGCGCCGAATTGATTTTTACGCCGTCATAGCTTTTGCCAAGCACTTTTTCCACGCTTACGAATATGTAGAAAGCGCCGTCGGGACGGACGTAGGAAAGCAAAGGAATTTCGTCAAGCTTTGCCATGATGAGTTTTCTGCGGCGGTCGAAACTTTCGCGCATTTCGCGAAGAAAAGCCTCGCCTTCCTCGTGTTCGTATGCGGACTGGGCGGCATACTGCGCTATCGTATTGGGATTGGAAGTTGCATGACTCTGCATACTTGAAATTGCCTTGCTTACGGCGGCGTCGCATGCGGTAAAGCCTATGCGCCAGCCCGTCATGGAATACGTCTTTGAAACGCCGTTGACTATTATCGTCTGGTCTTTTACCTTTTGGGAATAAGCTGCAATCGAATAAACGGGCTTGTCCGTATAATTAAGCACCTCGTAAATCTCGTCGCTGATTACGGCAATGTCCGTCTTTTCCACCACGCGGGCAAGCGAAACTATTTCCTCTTCGGTATAAACCGCGCCCGTAGGATTGTTGGGGTTATTGAGAACAAGCGCGCGCGTAGCCGGTGTCAAAGCGGCTTCAAGCTCGGCTGCGGTAAGCTTAAAACCGTTTTCGGGTTTTGTTTGCACGATTACGGGTACACCGCCCGCAAGCTTTACAAGCTCGGGATAAGTAAGCCAGAAAGGCGCGGGAATTATAACTTCGTCGCCCTCTTCGATAATAGCTTGCATGGCGTTGAACAAAGCGTGTTTGGCACCGTTGGAAACAACGATGTTTGCAGGGGAATAATCCAGCCCGTTGTCGCGTTTAAGCTTGTCGCAAATAACTTTCTTAAGCGTTGCCGTTCCGCTGGCGGGAGTATACTTCGTCAGACCTTTGTCAAGAGCCTCTTTCGCGGCGTTTCTTATATATTCAGGGGTGTTAAAATCGGGTTCTCCCGCGCCGAAAGACACAACGTCGCGGCCCTCCTTTTTCAGTTTTTTTGCCTTTGCGGTAAGCTCCAGCGTAAGCGATGGCGTAATTTCAAGTGCGCGCTTAGCTATTTTCATTATAGTGCTCCTTAAAAAATATATAGTTTTTCAGTATGATTATACAATATCGTATAGTAAAACGCAATCTTTTTTACTATACGAATTTTTTTGTCGTAACTTTTGAAAAAATCAGACAAAAAAGTTTTTTTCGCCTTTTTTTATCAAATTGAACGTGTTTTCCTTAATTAAACGAAAAGTTACGGTTTTTTTGTATGTTTTCTTACGAATAAATTTTTTTCGCTTTTCGGCGGCCGCCGACGCGTTTTTTTAATAACGGTTGTGTCGAACGCTTTTTTCTCTATTAAAATCAGACGGAATCCTTTGTTTCTGATTAAAACTACCTATAATTAAATAAATTTTTCATTTGCCCGCGTGGCGGAATGTCAGACGAACAGGACTTAAAATCAGACGGAGCGACGCTTATAAAAAAAGCAGAGAATAAAACTCATCGCTATTCTCCGCTTTAATGAAAACACTCTTTAATATAAACTTTACTCTTTTATGCGTGCATTAAAAACAATTAAAGTTTTAATCCGCGCCGAAATCCAAATTAGATTTTAACTCGCAAACCGTTATTTTACAACACCTGACCGTTACGAACGGATAAAGCGCGAATACTTGTCCAAAAAAAGCAACTTTACCACTCTTCTTCGAAATACTCCATCGCAAGAATAAAGTCGTTTTCTTCCATAATCTGCTGCCAGTGGTTATCGCCGGGAATCAAAGTCGTACGCAACAATACGGTGCCCGTTTTTTGTCCGTCGGTTTTTTGAATACGCATGCGGGAAATGCTGGCGGTGTTGAAAATTTCCTTTATTTTATCCAGAGCCCCCGACGTAAACACGAATTGAACCTGTATCTGATGTATTCCTTTTGCGGCAAAAAGCTTAATGGGAAGATGCAGAAACAAATGGACGCAAACTATAATCACCGTGGCGACAGCGCCCACTATATACATAACGTTTCCGCCTGCGCCTATCGCCATGCCCACGCCCGCAGTAGCCCATATTCCCGCCGCAGTGGTAAGCCCGTGAAGCGTACCTTTGGAGTATACTATCATTCCCGTACCCAGAAAACCTATGCCGGAAACTATCTGTGCCGCCACCCTGGCCCCGTCGTAATTACCCGTTCCCTCCCAAAAGGCGTATTTGGATATAATCATCATAAGACATGCACCCAAAGCAACTATCGTATGAGTGCGTATGCCTGCTTCTTTAGATCGGGTCTTACGCTCGAAACCTATTACAAAACCGCAAACGGCGGCAATAACAATCCTTATAATGTAATTGACGGGTTCAGGCAAAGAACCAAGTATGTCCTGCGACATTTTTGTAATATAAACCTCCGTATCTTATAGATATATATTATACATAAACGGTCAAAAAAAATCAAGTTATTACAAGCGTGATTTTACAAAAACTTTACAATTCATTTACAAAAATTTTGCAAAAGGTTACGCTTTCCATTTTTATATGCAGGTTAAGAATAAAACGTTACAAATTTTATATGCAGGTTAAGAATAAAATGTTACAAAACTCTTCCTGAAAACCTGCAAAATGCTTGTATATTTGAAAAAAATCCGTAAAAAAATTACTTTTTTACGGCTGTTTAAAAAAACAACTTCCATATTTTTCCTTAAAAATTAATGCGCTTATCTAAAAGCAAATATCATAATCAACTTGGAGAAAATTTATCGGATTAAGTAAAAATCCCTTTACGCCGAATTGTAAAGGAATTTTTTTAACTTTTTAATAGCAAGCAAAGAAAATATGCTTTACTGACAAATGATAAAGTTTGAAAATTAAAAAACTAATGTTTAACAATCGTTCCGCACGAAATAAAAGTTGCAAAAAATTGCGGACGAAAGCAAAAGGTAATACCAACGATTTTTACCTTTTAGCTCGGCTGTTAAGTTTTCTGTAAGCGGAAGGAGTTATGCCTTCCTGTTTTTTAAACCATTTGGAAAAATAATCGGTATCCGCAAATCCCACTTCCATGCAAACGGAAAGCAGACTGCGGTCGGTTTCCACAAGCAATTTTTTTGCTTTGGCGGCTTTAAGAAAATTAATATATTTAACTATTGCGGTGCCCGTGATTTTTTTGAACAAGTGACACATGTAAAATTTGGAAATTCCGAGATTTGCGGAAAGAAAATCCAAATCAAGATCGGGATTTTTGATGTTTTGCTCCGCGGCTTTCCTGATTCGCTCCGCAACGGCGGCATAAAACGCCTCGTAGCCTTCACTTTCCGCCACCGCCATCAAAGAAATTATTTTGTTTATCGCCACTACTTTTCCGACCGCGTCGGCTTTAGCCTCCTCGCTTTCCAGGTAAGCGCAGTTTTTATCAAGCTCCAAACGGTCCGCGGCGCTTAAAGCAAGACAGCATTTACCGTAATCGCGGAAGATTTTGTCCAGAATTTCGCTGCCGTTGTTTTTTTGGGCAAGTACTCGCGCATAATCTTCTTTTCCGCAGTCGCCGTATTCGGCAAAAGGATTTTTATCCTCGCCTTCATACTCACCCAGCTTGTCGATGACCGTTTTAAGACGGCTGCCTTCGGTCACTATTTCCCCCGCTAAAATATCTTCCTCGGTTATTTTTGCCATCAGAATTTCTCTTGCCTTACCGAGACAGTCCTTCAGCCTCTTTAAAAACGCGCCGCGCTCGCGGTCGTAAACGATATAGATAAAGCCGTCCTCACCCTCCGCGCAGTCGGGGTAGGAAACCTCGCTGCGCTCGTCCAGCGTCAAAAAGCCTTTCCACGTCCTGCCGTCGTCTTCGCTGAGCATGGCGGTAAGATTGTTTCTTCCCGTAAAATTATAATGATTGACTAAAAGGAGCCTTCCCGATTTTAGTCTGCCGATGAAAAACCTGGAATCGGGCCCCTTCAGTCCGCTGTTGACAGGTTCCGTCCAGCTGTATCCCCCGTCGAACGACCGCGAACAGGCGATGCCGTAATGTGTGCGAATATACATCGCGATAGAGCCGTCCGTCATTTCGACAAGCATATGTTCGTCAAAGCTGCGGTCTTTTGCCTCCGCGCCGCCGATTTTTTTAAAGGTTTTGCCGTTGTCCACGCTTTTATATACAAAAGCTTTGCGGTCACGCTGATTGCTTTTTACGTCGCGCAAAGAAAAAACCTGCTTATCCCACACCGCTAAAGGGAATAGCCATTCTCCAAAAGACAGAACCACGGGTTTATTGAGCATAACGTCGTGTCCTATCATAAAAGGCTTACTCCACTTTATTTCGTCCGCGTCGGGGTCGGAAGCGATTACCGCATACACGGCGTGCTCGGGCATTACGCTGAAAATCCACCACAGCCTTTTAAGCGGATCCACCCATAAACACGGGTCGTAAGTCCTGTAATTTTCGCCTGCGTATACGGACGCGATAACATCGCTCCACACACCGCCGTCGCACTTTTTAAGAACGCAGTAATTGCCAAGCTGTTCCTTTATTCCGCCGCTGTAAAACGTGCAGAACATTCTGCCGCGTTCAGTCACGGCGACGGACGGAATACCCTGCCACAAACGAAAGCGGGCGCCGAATCGCATTAAATCAAGTTTATCCGTTATAATCATCGATGAAATCTGCGCATCAGTCATTTCCCTTTTCTCCCGTAAAATGTTTCGATAATCCGATTATACAATACGAATTAATTGTAAACAAGATTTTTCTTGCTTTTTAAGACTGAAAATTGCCGACATCGCGATAATTGTTGACCTTGCACGGAAAAAAGCGTTATAATCGGGTTATGGAATCTGCCGATAAAAGTCAAATCGTAACGGGAAGGTTTGCGCCTACCCCGTCGGGGAGAATGCATCTCGGTAATATTTTTACCGCGATGATAGCCTACTTAAGCGCAAAATCGCAAAAAGGCAATTTTTTACTGAGAATCGAAGACCTCGACAAACTTCGCTGCCCCTCTTCCGCGGCGGAAAAAATCATAGACGACCTTAAATGGTTCGGGTTTTCTTTCGACGGCGAAATTGTTTATCAAAGCAAGCGCACCGCCGTTTACGAGCACGAAACCGATAAACTGAAACAAGCGGGTCTTGTTTACCCGTGTTACTGCTCCCGCGCGCAGCTGCATGCCGCTACCGCACCGCACGGAGATACGCCCGTTTACGACGGCAGATGCCGCGCGCTTAAAGAATCAGAACGTCCCGACAAGCCCCCGTGCTTAAGAGTAATAGTCCTAGGCGAAACGATTGCTTTCACTGACGGAATCATGGGAGACTACTCCCAGAATCTGAAAACCGAATGCGGAGATTTCATTATAAGACGGTCAGACGGAGTTTACGCTTATCAGCTTGCGGTAGCCGCAGACGACGCCCTTCAGGACGTGACCGAAGTAGTGCGCGGCCGCGACCTTATCTCTTCCTCTCCCAGGCAAATCTATTTGTTCCGGACTTTGGGCTACAAGCCGCCGAAATTTCTGCACGTTCCGCTTATCACCGACAAAAACGGCGAAAGGCTGTCAAAACGCGAAGGAAAATCCAACCTTGAGTATATAAGAAGCGCGTTTTCTTCACCCGAGCCGATAATCGGTATGCTGGCGTATAACGCGGGGCTTATAGCAAAATACGCCCCCGTTAATCTTAAACGTCTTACCGATATTTTCGACGTTTCCCTTTTGCCGAAAAAAGACATTGCGCTTGACCCGTGCGGTCTTTTCTGAATTTAACGTTAAACTTAATATAAGGCAATAACTTAAGGCGTTATTCGCAGCAGTTTCAAAAAAACGCCAACAATGTTTTTTGGGGAAGAAAAACTTTTTCCTATCCATGGCTTTATAATATAATCTTTCCTTATTTACTTTCAAAAACCTGTAAAACGGTTTACAATGACGACCGATAATTTTCTAAGAGGCGCCGAAAGTTTATACAAAATTTAAGCTTCGAATTATTCGGGACTGAGTTCGTTACCTTAACGGACTCGGTTTTTTATTTAATTTTTATTTTTTAAAAATCCAAAACAGAAAATTCTGCTTAGCCTGATTTTTATATATACTTTCATTCAAACTATTTATAAAAAATAATACCGATTGTTTTTATAAGGCGGAAACAAACCGAGATAAAAAAAACCTTTATCATTTGTTTAACTTTACAGAAAGAGAAAAAATAAAGAGCACGGCGCCTTGTTTCCAAGACGCCGCACTCTTTAAAGAGAGTATGTTGAAAAAGAATTGAGTCGAATTTATCAGCTTAAAGAAGTAGCTTCAGTAATTGCCGTATTGATAAGCGCGGTATTGGTGGTGGTGAAAAGTCCCTTTATGCCGCCGTTTACGCCCTTAGTTCCGCGCGGGCAGATATGAATGGGTGCCCAACCGCCGTTGAACAAATCAACCTGTTCCGTAGTAACAACCGAAGATACTCTGACGTTAACTACGCCCACGGTAATCTCGGCATAAACTTCGCCGTTTATGATGACCGTGATAAGGTTGTTGTTTCTTACCGCTTTAAGTTCGAAACCGCCTTCAACGGGCGCAAGTCCCGATTCAAGCACCACGGCGGTGAACTTGCTTCCGTCGGATTTACCGTTTATAGTCCTTTCCTCGGTGTTGCTCTTGGTACGGACGGTAACAGATTCTACGTTGTAAAGCTCCTGCAGACGCAGTATGCCATTATTCGTATCAAGCTCTAACGCGACGTGGACCTGAGGATTGGCAGACAAGCCTGCCGCCTGCAAATCCATGTGGTAATCCCAGGTAAACGCGCGGCCCGTCATAACCTTACCGCCGAACATCATCACGGGATTGCCTATTCCCAAATAAATGTTGCTGGTGGAAACATACAAATCGTTTTCTTCGTCGTACGTCACGGTCTGAGTATTGCCGAACGGAAGAAGCGGTCTTGACGCGTTATGCTCGTAACGCGACTGGAAAGACACTTTGTCGAGGTTACCGTCAACCGTGACTGTCTCACCCGAAACTGCAATTCCCGTCTGACTGTCGGGCTGCAAGCGGTTGATTTTTTCGAAAGTGACAATTCCGCTGCCAAGCTTGAATTTGCTTGCCAGAACATATTTTGAGTAATGGTCGAAATCGAAAAACTCCGCGTCATAGGTGCCTTCGGGCAGATATGCGTTGTAAGTGAAATCTTCGTTTACCGTACCGTAATATACGTTGCCGTCGGCGTCGGTAAACCTGACTCCCACTTCGTTGTAGCCTATCGCGCCCAGGGCGGGAACGTATCCGCGCGCCACATAACCTATCCAGTACTCGTAAAACTCGGGGTCGCTGCCGGTATTATCGGTTTCGTTGTACTTATAAGCCTCGGCAACGTTGACGGTACCGCTTACCGCCACTGAAGAAGATTTAAGCACGGAGGTCGCCGTAACGGTATACTCCTCGTTATTTATGTTGTAGAAGAAGAATTTATCTCCGTAGGGAAGAACGTTAGCCTTCGTTCCGTCACCGTAAGTTACGGTAAGCGTGCTTAATGCATAGCCTTCGTCCAAAACGGGCTGGAGGAAAATATATCCGCCCACGGAAGTATAAACTCCGGCGTTGTCGCCGCTTTGAATTTCGGCAACGTCGCCCGAGAAAAGAACGTCAACGTGCTCGTCGCAGTTTACGACGGCTTTATTGCCCGTCTTTTGCACTACCGCGTCGGTATCCGCGGCATAGCTGACGGACGTAAACGCGCCCGTAATTTTTTCGTTTGTCACGGTAACGCCTACCGCCGTTTTGCCGACGGGAAGCTGCATTTTGTTTTCCAGCATTTTGATGTCCGTGATGTTATGGCTTTTATTTGCGGAAATGGTATGAATGGTCTTGCCCTCTTCCAGCATGAAGAACATGCTTGTCGCCTCGTTCATGCCGTCAGTGTACGGGTCGAGATAGAAATAGTAGTCAGCGTCGTCTTTAACAACGGTAAAGATACATTCGGCACCGTACTCGCCTTCCGTTGAGTTGTAAAAGTCGGCAGGAACGGCCCCTTCGAACACGTTGCTTGCAACGATTTCCATACCGCGGTTGCTGTGGGTCGTAACGCTTACCGCGCCGCTTCCGGGAACTTCACTGTCGGTCATGCCGTTACGGGTAAGAGAATAAATTCTGAGACGCGCTTTAAGCACGCAAACGTAATACATTACCCCGTCGTCGCCCGCGAATATAAAACCTATACTGGGATCCGCCTCGCCCACCTGCGCCGCCTTTATGACCGCGCTGGTCTTAAAGCTTGTATCGGCGCCCGTACCGCTTATCCACGCAACGCTGTAAGCGCTGTTTACGGTAACCGAATCGCCGTTAGTATAAGCCACAGAGCTGCTTTCCGGCGCGGACGCCCAGGTAAGATTACCCGTATCCGCGTAGCCGCCCACCGTTGCGTTGAGGTCAAGCGCGGGAAAAGCGGTATTGTCAGCGTCGATATTTGCCGTAACGCTTTGTTTTACCGAGCCGTATGACGCCGTAAGAGTATATTCTCCCGGGGGCAGTACAACATTGAAATTGCCGCTTTCGTCGGGCGCAGCGTCGTAAATATCATCGCCTGCGATTGAAAGCACTACTTCCTCGGGACTGACGCCCGTTGCTGTGATAAGATTAACCTTGCCCGTAGCGTTTACGGGTGCCGCAAGCACGGTAACCTCGCAGGACACCGTTTTACCCTCGCAGGATGCGGTAACGGTTGTTTTTCCCGCTTTTATTGCGGTAATATAAGCTTTAAGCGAATTTTCTTCGTCCGCCGAAACGGAAAGCACCGTATTATCGCCGCTTGACCAGCTGACCGACTTTGAATCGGTCTTTTCTCCGTCAATATATACGGTGGCGGTAATCAAAGTAGGTTCGTCCCCCACGGTTACGGTAAGCGCGTTTGCGCTTATGCCTATCGAAACCACCGGTTCGCTTGGCTGAGTATCGGCAGGAGTTACTGTAACGGAACATTCGGCAGTCTGCTGTCCCGCCTGAGCCGTTACCGTAACGGTGCCGGCATTCACGCCCGTGACTACGCCGCCGTTTACGGTGGCGATGTTTTCGTCCTCGCTTTTCCACTTTACGTCCGTCCCTTCAGGCGCGTTGGTTTCAAGCGTAACGGTGCTGCCCGCCTGCACTGATACGGTCGCGGGATCTATGGCAAGAGTATAATTCTCGCCGCCGTTATCACACGCAGTAATAACCATTGATACCGAAAACGCAGTAATCAGAACGAGTAGCGTCATAAAAATACTTCTGATTTTTTTCATTTTCCCTCTCCTCTCTTTATTTATTTTCTTTAGATTTTTTCATCGGGTTTTTACGCCCGACTTGTTAACCTGTTATAATTATCCGACCACGGAGAAAACAAACTGACATGATTGCCCGATATAAGCTATTAAACGTGTCACAAACATAATCCGAGAAATCCTTAACGAAACCAATCTGCTTGAAAGCCAACTCCGTTAACCTCAAAAGAAAGGCCGTTAAGCCGAATAAGCCATGTCGTAATAGGTTACGGTTGCGCCCGTCCTGAAGCTTAATCCCACGGCAACGTCACCCGAAGGCATCGTAAAGCTTTTTGCAGGATTGTTGGTACTTGTAAGCGTGCCGCCGAAACTTCCTATCAGTTTAGTAGCCTCACCCGTTACGTTATCGGGATAATCGGCGTAAAGATAATAAGTTGCGCCCTGTTTTTTCAATGTAATCGTAACGTCGCCGGTAAGAAGGTTAGCCATGCCGGAAACGTTGCGCACCTGATACCTGCCGTCGAAATCGTTTGCCGAATAAACGCGGTAACCGTTATTGAGTATCGAAATACAAATCGTTTTGCTGCCGTCGGATATTACGAATCCTCCGTTGGGGTCGGAATCCGAGCCGAGCTTAACGCTGAGCGAAGCGGTTACCGCAAAGTTTTCGTCGGCGCCCGACTCACGGAACCATAAAATCGAATTATGGTCGGTAGTTTCGGGTTTGACGACTTTGCCGCCTGTTTCGGTATTCCAGCCCGTTGCGGACGAAAGAGTTTTTCCGTTAACGGTTACATTTCCGCCCACTGCAAGTCTAAGTACGGTTACGTCTTTAGTCCAGTCGGAATAAATATCGGCTTCATAAACCTGAGAAGAGCAATACTTGCCTATATAATACACCTTGTATTTATCCATAGGAACGCGTATGTTGTACATTCCCGCCACGCTGTTGGTTTTGTAAACGCGGCTTTTATGGTTTACGGACTCCAGGATTATCTCGCAGTCTTCGTTACCCGCGCCCTCTACGGTAACCTTGCCCGAAACAACAGCGGTATCTACTTTTTCAAACTGAGGCTTTATGGTAATATCGCCCGTCACGTTGCCGATATAGTAAAGTCCGTCCTTCATGTTTGCGTCGATTTCGTCAATGTATTCTTCCTGCGCGCCGTCTGCGGTTTCTATTATAAGCGAGCTTAAAACGTAATCGCTTGAATAAGGCGCCACGGAAAGGTTGAAGCCGGTGCCGTATTTTCCGCCGTACACGTCGGTGGAAACATAACCGTTGTTTGAAGGCATAACGTTAATGCGGTACACGTTGTATTTTGCCGCAAGCTCATCCATGCTGAGGTTTGCCGTCCCCTCCCCGTCGATGCCGTCGAGGATTTGGAATTCGATATCGGTGATGTCCACGTCCGCGGCGAAAGAGTAAAAACCGAATGCGGTATCGCCGCCCATGTAATCCTGTTTGTCGATATAGGCAAGGTAACAACTGTTGCCTTTACCGAGGAAATAATAAATCATCGCGCCGTCTTTAATTACGGTAAACGGAATTCCGTTTGTGTAATTTGCGTTGAGTTTACCCGTAATTTCGGCGTCTTCTTTATTCAGATTGTCAAACTTGTACTGAGAAACGGACGCAATATCCCACTTTTCGAAGAAGTAATTCATATGTCCGAAAGCAATACGTCCCGTATCGAGATACTGTTTTCTGAGGTCGAAATACGCTCCCGTCATGCCGTAAGTGGGATCGAAGCCCGCAATTATACCCAGACGAGGAGTAGAATTGTCAATGCCCGCGCCCTGAACGGGGTTGATATTGGGCTTCAGCACTCCGGAGAAAATATACGACTGGGCATAAACGTTCCTGAAGAAAATATATCTTCCGGCGGGGTCGGAAAGCCTTTGTCCCGTATAGTTGGATTTTAAAGTCAGCGACCCGTCCGCTTCTCTTATCTCTTTCCAGTCAGTAGACTTGGAGTAGCCGAACACGCTGTCTCCTAAAACCGCGTCTTCAGCGTCCGCTTCGGCATAGCCCTTTTCGCCGAAGATGAAATATTTACCGAGTTTGGTGCCGTCGCTGAGAGCCGGGTATATTTTTTTGCCCCTGCCGCTTAGTCCGCCCGTCAGTTTTTGATTGTAACAAAAAGTAAGTCTGATGTTTTCGGGTTTTTCTTCAAGGCCCAACTCTTTCCAGGGGAAGAAACATTCAAGCGTCATACCTTCGCTGCGGTTGGTGTTCACCCCTTCGCCCTGCACGGTCACGAACGAACTGTGCACGTAAGCACCCGTCAGAAAGGGAGTATTTCCCGCGTCGAAATAAGCGGTAATACGGTTTTTAAGCTCGTAGTCGTCCATGGGCGCGACGTATATTCTAAGGCCCGAATTATCCTCGCCCGCGTAAGGCATATTGTAAACGATATTCCTGTCTTTTATGATTGCGCCGACGTAAAAGCCTTTTTCGCTGAAAGAAGTCGTTACTTTAATGCTTATTTCAGGCACTTTATGCTGCATCCACTCAAGGTCCTGCCACCTGTCCTCCGTAAGCCGCCCGTCTATAACGGTATCTTCGTCGTACTGCGCCTTAAGCGTCGTAAGCGAACCCGAATATTCATACTTATCGTCGGAAGGCGTTTCGTTTGCGCAAGCAACCAAAAGACTGAAGGCAATCAAAATCGTCAGAAAAGCAAAAACAAGTTTTTTCATGGTTTAGCCCTCCTTTTTGCTCAGGACCACAATGTCGGAAATGGCGATTTCGTCGCCGCCCTCGTTGGTTTTGTCCAGTTTTTGCGAAATATATATTTTAATTTTTGTAACGTTTATCGGTTCGAACTCCGCAAGACAAGAGCCGCCCGGCCGCATAAACATATCGCCTTTGCTGTAGTAATCGCTGTTGAACGCAAGGTTTCTGATGACCGCAACGCTTTTACCGTCTTTCTTTTCCGCAAGCGTAAACTCGATTTTGTCTATCATGGAAAAAGCATACAGATATTCGAAACTGTTGTAAATCATTATCGCACGCACGTCCTTAGGCTGAGAGAATTCCAAAGTGATTTCGGTTTTCTCCTTTACCACCGTTTCCATATGCGCGGAATAATAATGATTGGCAAATATTCCGTCGTTGAGATATTTTATCGTTTCGCTGTCCGCGTTTGTTGCGGTGACAGACGCCTCGGGCGCAATGTTTTCGTAACCGCTGACGGACTCCATAAGCGGCTGAAGCGACCAGGTGGCGCCGTTGGTGTAAAGCGCGTCGAACGTGCCGCTTTCGGTGGTGATGCCGTAGTCTTCCGCCTTGATGCCCAGATTGCTTCCGTCTATAAACTGCACGCGGTCAACCGCTATTCCGCGGGGATTGCTGTCGCCCGCCGCGCGGTTCATAAGCGAATGATATATTACAAAGATGTCGTTTTCGCGATAGACGAACGCATGGTGACCGGGTCCTGCCATCTGGTCCATATAAGGCTCGATATACAGCGAGGGATTGCCGTCTTCGGGCGAAAGCTTGATAAACGGACCCATGGGGCTTTGACTTACCGCAACTGCGACGCAATACTTGTCGCGCTGGGTGTAGCCGTGAGTAGCGTATGTAAGATAGTAAATGCCGTCGTGCTTAATCATGAAAGGCGCTTCGTCGAGGTAAGAGCCGTCTTCCATGTCGAATCTGACGCCGTTGCGGTAATCCTCAAGCGACTGATAGCCGGGATAAGTAAGCTCGGTATAGGTGGTGTAATCGGGAGTAACCATATCGCGCATTTTTACCACGGCAAGATGCGCGCATTTATAGGCGTTGTTGTAAATATAAGACGGACGGAAGTAAAGATAAAGCTGTCCGTCGTCGTCGAAGAACGGCGAAACGTCGATATTGTAAAATCTGTCCTTTCCCTTGCGCGCAGGCGTGTAATAGGGATCGCCCGGCTCGCCGTGCTGAATATTAAAGTCGATTGTGGGTTTTGTCTCGTCCAGAACCTCGCCGTAAAGATTGGTGCCGGTGCACATTTTAAATCCGCCCGCCGGGTTGTCGCTTACCGCGACGCCGATCTGATAGGTCGAAGCGCCTATAGAACCCGATAAATCCGCATCGGCGTCGATGCCGCTGAAATACATGTAGAACTTTCCGTCATACGGATTGAAAATGACTTCGGGCGCCCAGAGGTTCTGCGTGAAATACCTGTCTTCGTCGGGAGTCTGGAAATCTATCGCAAGACCCAGTTTTTCCCAGTTGTTGAGATCTTTGGAGCGGAATACCTGGAAATTATAATATACAGACGTCGGGTACATATAAAAATATCCGCCGTATTCGGGGCTTTGCTCTTCGCTTACCCAGATACAGCCGGGGTCGGCGGCGTGGTTAAGCAAAAGGTCGTTGCGGTAAAACAAGTCGGTATTGTAGCTTCCGTCGTCGGCTATTCCGTCGAAATACGCCAAATTATAGCTGTTCGACGCCGCGCACGCGGAAGAGGTAAAAACCGCAAGCACAACCGCAAGCAAAGCGAACCTTTTCAACAATTTCTTCATCTTTTTTCTCCTTTTTTTCTGAAGCTGCTTAAAAACTTATACAAAAATTTATTATCAAATTTAAAAAAACAGCTGTGTTAAAGTTATTATCTCAAAAAATCCGCACTTTAATTGTCAACGGAATTTACTTTTTTATATAAATATAGTATAATGTAATTAAAACAAAACTTTATATAAATATAGTATAATGTAATTAAAACAAAACGGTCAATACATAAAATTCCACATAACTACAAAAAATTATTATATTATAGGAACATAAAAATGAAAACGAGGGAAGTCAAACATCACGATTTTTCCGACAAATCGGTGAGAATACGCCTTAAGGAAAGTCTTTTCGAAAATATCAATTACCTTATAATACCGTTTTTTCTGGGTTACGAAGAAATAGGCAAAAATTATTATAACGAGCTGCAGTTTTACGACTTTTACATGATAAATTACACGATTTCGGGCAATGCGCGATTTACCGTAAACAACTTGACTTTCGATATCGAACAAGGCGACCTTATACTTTTACATACGTATCAAAAGCGGATTTTCGTACCCGAAGGACCGTGGAACATTTACTGTATGCACATAAAGGACGACGGAAGTCAGCTTGCAAATCTTTACGGCAAGTTTCACAACGACAACAATTACATAATAAAAAACTTCCCGCGGGACATCATCGAAAAACACTTTTCCAAAATATCCGAATCCATGAAAAGCTTTACTCCCGACCTTTACGAGTTATCGGTTGAGACCTACTCTCTTTTCGTGGATATAATTGAATTTTCCGACTCGCGCAGACACGTCACCATTCCCAACGAACTTAAAAACGCCATGAATTTTTTGGAAAACAATTTCGATTTACCCGTAACTCTCAACGGCATTGCCGAAGTGTCAGGTTACAGCGCATCGCATCTTGAAAAACTTTTTAAAGAATATACGGGCAACGCACCCATGCAGTATCTTAACAATTTGCGGCTGGAGCGCGCTAAAAGATTACTTTCGTCCACTCAGTTGCCTCTTGCGGACGTAGCTGCCCAGACGGGGTTTAAAAACGACCGCTCGCTTATGTATATGTTTAAAAACAAATACGGCACCTCTCCCACTCAATACCGTAAACGAGGGGGAAAAGACGAAAAAAACGAAGAAAAAAGTCAGGATTAACCTTAAAAAAACGTACAATATAAAAAAATAACCCGCAGGCTTTTAACCCGCGGGCTTTTTGTAATCATAATTAAAAACAGATTCAGCGATTTTGCCGATAATTTATGTTTTATTTTTTTTTTACAGATTCGCACAAACGGCAATTCAAAGCCTGTCCGTACAAATTTTCAGCCTTTTAATGACTTCGTCTTTGCCGAGAAGCGTTGCCATTTCGGTTGCGCCGCCGGGCGTATTCTGCGCGCCGGTTATCGCGATACGGAAAATCCAAAGTACTTGACCTTTTTTATAGCCTGCCTTTTCAGCATAAGCAACCAATCCGTCATGCAGCGAATCGAAGGAATTTTCGCAAAGTTCCGTAAGGTCGGGAATCATTTTCTTTGCCAAATCGCGGTCGGTCTTCCACTTTGCGTTTACGAAAAGGTCAAGGTCGAAACCTTCGAACTCGGTTAAAAACGCCGTAAGCTTTTCCACGTCGGAAAAAATTTCGCAACGGTTTTTGAGAAGCGAGGACAGATATTTAAGGTCATAACCCTTAAGATAATTCAGTTTTTCGTAAAACGGCAATGCGTAAGCGTGAAATTCCTCGTCGGACAGCTCTTTGACGTAGCAGGAATTAAGCCAGCGCATCTTGTTTTCGTCGAAAATGGACGCGGACTTGCTTAATCCGGACACGGAAAACAGCTCCTTCATCTCGTCAAGCGAAAATTTTTCGCGGTTATCCTTAGGACTCCATCCCAGAAGCGCGATATAGTTGACTATTGCTTCCTTAAGATAGCCTTTTTTTATGAAATCCTCGTAAGACGCGTCGCCGTGACGCTTGCTCAGCTTGTGGGTAGCGTCGCGCATAATGGGCTGAAGATGCATATAATTGGGAATTTCCCATCCGAAAGCCTTATACAACAGATTGTATTTGGGAGTGCTGGAAAGATACTCCACCCCGCGAATGACGTAATTGATACCCATAAGGTGGTCGTCGACGACGTTTGCGAAGTTATAAGTAGGCATACCGTCGGATTTTATGAGTATATTATCTTCGAGGTCCTTATTTTCCACCGTAATATCCCCGAAAACCATGTCGTGATAGGTTGACGACCCCTCTTCGGGAATATTCTGACGGATAACGTATTTTTCGCCTGCGCAGGTACGCCTTTGCACTTCCTCCTTGCTGAGCGAAAGACAGTGTTTGTCGTACTTGGTCGCGCCGTTTTTGTGGATTTCTTCCAGACGCTCCTTGGTGCAGAAGCAGTAATAAGCGTCGCCCTGTTCGACCAGCTTGCGCGCGTATTCGAGGTAAATTTCTCTGCGCTCGGACTGAATGTACGGACCGTAATCGCCGCCGACGTCGGGTCCTTCGTCGTAGTCGAGTCCCGTTTCCCTGAGCGTACGGTAAATAATCTCCACCGCTCCGTCCACATAACGCTCGAGATCCGTGTCCTCTATGCGCAAAATGAATTTACCGCCGTTTTTACGCGCAAAAAGCCATGCGTAAAGCGCGGTCCTGAGTCCGCCTATATGCAGATAACCCGTGGGACTGGGCGCAAATCTCGTTCTTACAGTTTCCATTGCCGGACACTCCTTTCGTTGACAAAATCGTCAGGCGGGAGTATAATAGCTTTCAAAAGAGCCGATAACCTTTTCCGCATGACATAAAGGCAAAAATTATTATAAAACAAAACGCGGTTTTAAGCAAGCGTTTGACGCCGCAATTAACTTGCAAAAGGCCACTTGGCTTTATATATAAAAAGTTTTATTTTTTTCGTGAGGTTTTTGGTATGCTTAACGACTTAAGCGAATTGATTTCTTTCAACAGCGTCGAAGCGGAAAGAAGCGCGGCGGACGCCCCTTTCGGCACAGAGGTAAGAAACGCTTTGGACTGGTTTCTGAACAAGGCGTCTTTTTACGGCCTTAAAGTGGGCGAATACGGCGGATATTACGGCTGGGCGGACTACGGCGAGGCGGAAAAGCCCGTCATAGGCATTCTGGCGCACATCGACATCGTTCCTGCGGGAAGCGGCTGGGATTCGGACCCGTTTAAAATGAGAAATACGGACGGCAAAGTTTACGGCAGAGGCGTTGCCGACGATAAAGGTCCGCTGGTAGTGATGCTGCATCTGTTGAAAAAATTCAAGGAAGAAAAAATCAAGCTTAAGCACAGGATAAGGCTTATAGTGGGCTGCAACGAGGAAACGGGCTCGCTGTGTTTAAAAAAATACGTTGACACGGGCGAAATTCCCGTAGTGTCGCTTGTACCCGACTCCGACTTTCCCGTCATAAACAGCGAAAAGGGAATACTGCATACTGACGCGGTGCTTACCCCCGACGAAGTTTTCAAAGACAACGTAGTCGATTTTGTCTGCACGGGCCGCGCCAACGTCGTACCGGGATTTTCATCGGTAACATTGAAAAACGGCGGAACTATGCTGAAAAATCTTGCCGCGGACGGACCTTTTACCTCTGACGTTTTTTCTTCCGCGCGCATAATGAAACAGCTTGTAAAAATCGGCGCAGACCCGTCCGATTTATCGGTGGAGATTACGGAAAAAGGAGTTAAAATCGGCGCAAAAGGCGTAGCGGGTCACGCAATGGACCCCGATAAGTCGGACAACGCGATGTGGAAAATCTGGGCGGTGCTTAAAGCCGCCGCGCCCGAAAGCGATTTTATCGGCAAAATTTTCGACGGTTTCTGCAATAAGGACGCCGCGAAAGCCAACGGCATTTACGCCGAGGACGAAAAAAGCGGCCGCCTTACCATGAATATGGGAGTGGCGGAATACGACGGAGCTTATCTTACCCTTAAATTCGACTTCCGTCTGCCGCTTTGCTGCAATCCCGACGATACCGAAGCCAAGCTTAAAAACGCTCTTCCCTCGGGCACGGTTATAAAAAGGGCAAGGTTTGCGGAAAATCTTTATATACCCGAGGATTCGCCTCTTATAAAAACGCTTCTGAAAGTTTACGCCGAGGAAACGGGTGAAGTAAATCCGCGCCCCATTCAGACGGGCGGCGGCACCTACGCGCGCGAGCTTCCCAACGCGGTGGCATTCGGCCCCACTTTCCCCGGGACGGAAACAAACATTCACAACGCGGACGAAAACATCGAAGTGACAAAGCTTTACAAGCTTTTCGACATTTACAAAAAAGCCGTCGTCGCTTTAGACGAACTTTATTAAAAAAAACCAAATAAGGAGAATTTTAACATGAAACAGGTAAAAACAACAGAATTTCAGTCCGAAGTGCTTAACGCAAGCGGTCAGGTACTTGTAGACTTCTGGGCACCATGGTGCGGCCCCTGCCGCGCACAGGGTCCCATTTTGGAGGAGCTTGCCTCCGAAACCGAGGGAACGCTTAAAGTCGTAAAAGTAAACGTGGACGAGGAGCCTTCCCTTGCTGCGGCTTACGGCGTACAAAGCATACCCACGCTTATATTCTTCAAAAACGGCGCGCCCGTCAACAAGGCGGTGGGACTGCACTCCAAAGACGACCTTAAAAGAATGATGTAAATAAGGAAGCCGCTTAACAAATCGGCTTAAAATCAAAAAAATATAAAACCGCAACGGTAAGATATGCTTTTCCGCTGCGGTTTTTTCTTTACGGTTTATATTTCACCGATATTACGTTCAAACCGAATTAACAATATTTCGGGCGCCGTAAACGATAATACTCAGTACGCTTGTTTCAAGAGCTGTCTTGACGCGCGCGGACAGTCCTTTATAGCTTAACCGTTAATCCCGTCGAACGTTAAGCCGGGAACGTATTTCGTGAACTCTTTCAACACGTCGTACCAGTTGCCTTTCAGCTCGCTCATGTGGTGAATGTAAGGACCCTCGACCAGTTTACGCTCGACCGCCGGCAGGTCTTTGAATTCCGCCCACATATAAGTGCCGAAAGTAAACGGTCCCTCGCCTGTTCTGACGGGTGCGGCGAACAGATAGTAATTCCCCCTCTCGCCCTGAAAACGCGCCACGGTGTACTCCCCGTCCGCCACGCGGAACGACGGGCGCGCGTTGTATAAATATGCCTTTTCGCCCTCCGCTTTCGCGCTCATGGGGAAAGGTCCGCAATGCCATAAAAGCTCGCTGTTGTCGTTTTTCGGATTGCGGCAGGTAAACTCGCCGAAAAGAGGCGGATTTTTTCCGCGCGAGGCACATATTAACAGCGCGTTGGTGACGGCGCCGTACACGTCCGACTCGCAGGTGACCACAATCCCCTCGTCGGCAAGAATACTCATCGCGACGCAAGGCATGGCTCCGAATCCGGGCTGCATCGCCGTCCAGCACTCGGTCGCGATAACGCTTACGTTATACTCGCGCGCAATATCCTTGTAAAACTCCACAAACGTCATCATTTTAACAAGCTGCTCGCGGCTTACGCTTGACACGTCCACCTTACGGGCATACTCGTCGGCATAACGGTTGAGTAAATCAATGCGGTTTTTGTATATGTCGTTAAGCGCGGCAAGCGACTCCGCCATGTTTACGGTAACCACGCCGATATTGAACTTTTCCATAAGCTCGGTTTCGTTGCACATTACGCTTTTGAAAGGTCTTAAGCGGGTACCTACAAGCGCAATGTCAAGATTACGGAAGTTCTTTACCATGCATACAACCGAAAGAAACTGCTGTAATCCCTTCGTAAAAGCGGAATCGGTTTCGTAACAGTTTTCTATGTAAGTAAACGGTACGTTCCTGCGCTTGAGCTGCTTGGATATGGCAAAAACTCCGCACTGCGAATCCGTATAGCGCGTTCCGTCCGCGTCGAACTTGTCGTCGCGCGGAGCATACAGCAAAACGGGCAGATTCATAAGATGTGCGATTTTTCCCGCGGCCTCCTCGTTGCCGAAATTGCAGTTTATCAGGAATATTGCGTCGACTTTTTCCGCTTTAAGCCTTTCCGCCACTTTTTCGCAGTCCGATTCGAGATACAAAAGCCCCTCTTCGTTAAGCCACTCGAGGTCAGTAAACTCGGTAATCTCGTCAGCAAACCGTGACTTTATGTAAGACACGATGCGCTCTTTGTTCTTAACCGCATAATCGGGATTGAAAATCCCCGTGCGTTTGGGACCCGGAAGATATCGTCTTTCGGGCACAAGCGCAATTTTAAGTTTATAATCAAGCATGATTTTTCCCCTCCGCTCTTTTTTTCATATTATAACGCCTGAAAGCTGTTACACGCCACTCAACGATTCGCGCGAATGTATCAAAAATTAACCAAAAAAAACTATACGTGCTTGCAAAGAGTTGAAATTCTTAACTTCGATATGATATACTCTCAGTGAAGGAGAGAAAAAAATGAGCTTCGATTACGAACCCGCAAGAGATGAAAAAAACGCGCTATATTTCACACACGCGTATAAAAAAGCGGGACAAAACCGTTTGCCGCATTTTCATAAGAGTATAGAGCTTGTTTACGTCGAAAAAGGCGAGTTTACTTCCTGCGTGGGGCAAAACCGCAGCGTTGCGACCGCCGACGACATAGTATTCGTCAATTCGCTGGACGTGCACTCCAACTTATACCGCACCGACTGCGAACTTTACTGCATGGTAATTTCCGACGACTTTCTCAAAATTTTCCGCGAACAAACAGACGGAGGAATATTTCCGCACATATTAAGCGACAAATCGTATAATGCGCAAAACGTCTTTCCCCTCGTAAAAAAATTTTACGAAGGGAAAAATTACGACAATGCTTTATTGTCGCACGGATTCGTTTCGCTTATACTCGGGCTGCTTGTATCGCGCTATCCGATAAAGGACGGCGGCGAGGGCGCAAGCTCGCTTGTTTTAAACATACTCGGATACATCGACAAACACTTTTGCGAGGACATAACCCTTGATTCGCTAAGCAAAAAATACGGTTATTGCCGTCAGTATCTTTCCAAGGAATTCAATAAAACGGTAGGCATGCACCTTAAGAACTATCTTAACAATCTGCGCGTTAAAAAAGCGAGGGAAATGCTTTCTTTGCCGGCGCCGCGTACAGTGCTGCAAATCGCAATGGATTGCGGCTTCGACAGCGCCAGCTCCTTTTACCGCGCCTATAAAAAAGTTTTCGGAGAACCGCCGAAGCGGAATTAAAAAAATATTAAACCTTATCTTTTTCTTCGTTGCATAAAAAAAAGCGGCGCGCGGATTAGCCCCGACGCCGAAATTTTAAAGGCCGTCACGTTATTCGGGACGGCTTTTGGTTATTAAATGTTTTTAAGGTCGCTGATAACGGCGGCGACGGCGCCTTCGCTGCTTTCCACCGTTACTTTGTCGGCGGCGGCTTTAAGCGCGTCTATCGCGTTGCCCACGGCATAACCTATATCGGCAAATTTAATCATGCCTATATCGTTCTGATTATCGCCCACGCACACGATTTTATCGAACTTTTTGCCTAAAAGCGGAATCATTCGCTTCAGTGCCTCTCCCTTGCCGCTTAATGCAGGACAAATCTCAAGCGTTCGGGGTCCCGACATTTCCACGGAGAATCTGTCCGAAAAGAGTTGTAACGCCTCCTCGTAATGGCGCTTTGCCACGTCTACGGAAAAATGCTCGATAATCATTTTATAAACGGGAAAACGCGGTTTTTTCAGGACGCTGTCAAGGTCGTCGCCGTCGCGGAAAAACACGAATTTAATATCGTTGTCCGTTATTCTCAGAAAATCGAATTTGTCTGCGCGCGCGGCAAAATATCTTACAGCCGCAAGACAGCTTTCGTCCATGGTAAAAGACACTACGGCGCGGTGCTCTTTGAAAGAATAAACCGCGGTGCCGTTACTGCACACGCAAAGGTCTTCAATGGGCATAATTTCCTTGACAGCCTCTATTTCGTCGGGATTTCGTCCCGATACCATCGCAAAAGTCCCGCCTTTAGCCACAAACTCCTTGACGGCGGCGATATTTGCGGGAGGAATACACGCAAAACGGTCCTCTCCCTTTACGTAAACGTGTTTGTTGCTTGTCAGCGTAAGGTCGTAATCGCTGCACAGTAAAATTCCGTCGTAACGTTTCAAGCCGATTTCTCCTTTTAATATGATTTTACCATATATAACGCCGACCGACAAGCAAAACAAAAAGCGTTTTTAAATAAAAAAACACGGCTCCGTAATCCCGAAGCGGAAAACCGCATTAACGGAAAACGGTAACCGTGCCTTACCGGTAAGGTGTGTTTTTTCTGAATTACAGCACTTTTGACAAAAAGTCTTTAAGTCGTGGTGAGGCGGGCGCGGAGAAAAATTTGTCGGGCGTATTTTCCTCGGCGATTACGCCGCCGTCCATGAACAGAACGCGCGTAGCCACTTCCCTCGCAAATCCCATTTCGTGGGTGACGATAACCATGGTCATACCTTCGTCGGCAAGCTTTTTCATGAGGTCAAGCACTTCGCCCACCATTTCGGGGTCAAGCGCGCTTGTAGGCTCGTCAAACAGAATGACTTTGGGCTCCATTGCCAAAGCGCGGACTATGGCGATACGCTGTTTCTGTCCGCCCGAAAGCGTGGCGGGATAGGCGTCCGCCTTGTCGTCAAGCCCGATGCGGGTAAGCAAAGCGTGAGCGCGCGCAGAAGCCTCCGCCTTGGTTTCCGCCATACTTTTACCTAACGGGACAAGAGGCTTGCGCTTGTCTTTTTTCCTGAATAAATTTGCTATCGACCTGAAAAAATTAATCCGTTTATTCCTGTTACGGTTCTTTTTTGCGATAACCACGGGCGCAAGCATGATGTTTTGCAGTACCGTAAGATTGTTGAAAAGGTTAAACTGCTGGAAAACCATGCCTATTTTCTGACGATGAACGTTGATATCCACCTTCATGTCGGCAAGGTCCTCTCCCTCGAAGAAAATCGAGCCTGAAGAAGGGTCTTCCATGCAGTTGATGCACCGTAAAAAAGTGGATTTTCCGCAACCCGAAGGTCCTATTATGGCAATTTTTTCACCGTTTTTTATGTTGATATTTATGCCTTTAAGTACCTCGTTGTCGCCAAAGCTCTTTTTAAGATTTCTGACCGAGATAAGTATTTCGTCCGATGCTTCGCCCGAGCAATCGGCCGGGCTTGAATCCGACGCGGCGACGTTGTCCACGGGCAAAGCGGCGTCGATTTTATTTTCTTGCGTCACTGCGTTTAAGCCTCCTTTCCATAAAGCGTATGCCGACGGTTATCAATATGACTATCACAAGATAAATAGCGGCAAGCATCAGATAGGGTATCACGTACTCGTAGTTTGCGTCACCGATTGCGCGGAACGCTTTGGTAAGGTCTGTTACGGCAATAAAACTTACTACCGAAGTTTCCTTTACAAGCACGATGAACTCGTTGCCCAACGTGGGCAGTATGTTTTTAATCGACTGCGGTATTACTATTTTAATCATGGCGGTCCAGAACGTAAGTCCCAGCGCTCTGCCCGCTTCAAGCTGTCCAGAGTCCACCGACTGAATTCCCGAACGCATTATTTCCGAAACATACGCGCCGCTGTTCAGTCCGAATATGACTATGGCAACGGTAATTCCGTCGGCGGGAATTCCCAAGGCGGGCAACAGGACGAAGTTGCCTATCAGCAGTTGTACTACCATAGGCGTACCGCGGAAAAAGCCAACGTAAACGTCGCACACGCGGTTTAAAATCCTGGGCATGATTTTATACTTGGGCATAACCTTGACAAGCGCGATAAGCGTGCCTATCAGAATACCTATAATAAGGCCTAAAACGGCAATCTCAACGGTCGCGACAAGACCGTTGAGTACCGTTTTATATCCGTTATAGGTTATAAATTGTGTATAAAAAAGATTCCAGCTGCGTTTCATTATTACTTGCTTTTAAGTATGTTTTCCACGTCTTCTTTGGTCTTGCAGTTGTCAAACTCGGTATTGTCGGCTTTGACTAAAAGCACCTGGTAAGCGCCCTCGTAATAAGCCTTGGAGAAGTTTACCACCTGGCTGCGCGTTGCCGTCACGGTAAGTCCCGCCATTGCGATGTCCACGCCGTTTTTACCCACACTCGTCACTACCGCGTCGAAATCCATGTCTTCGATAACAAGCTGGAGCCCGAGTTCGTCCGCAATCATCTTGGCGATTTCCATGTCTATTCCTACGAACTTGTCGCCTTTTTTGTACTCGTAAGGAGCAAAGGCCGCGTTGGTGGCGACAACCAGCTGACCCGCCGCATTTGCGGTATCCTTAGCTGCGCTTTCCACGCCCGTAATAGCGTCGTCGCCACCGATAACGTTGCCATTTTCGTCGTATTCAAGCGCGTTGTATTTGTCGAAAAGCGCCTGAAGAGTGCCGTCTGCTTTGATTTTGTCGATAAACGCGTTTACCGAATTTAAAAGCTCGGGCTGGTTTTTATCCACGCCGAAAGCGTATTCTTCGGTAGACAAAGCGATGTCAATCATTTTTACGTCCTTGTTCTGCGCCACAATCTGAGCCGCGGGACCGTTGTCGATAATGACGTAATCGACAAGACCGTCCACCATGGCTTTTGCGGCAAGTCCGCCGTTGCTGTAAGGCAGGCATTCGATGTTCTTATACCCCTCGAACATCATGTCCTCGTTGCCTTTGACGTAAAACTCGCCCGTAGTGCCCGTCTGTACGCCGATTTTAACTTTATCGCCGCTGCAAGCCGTAGCGAAAACGCACGTAAACGCCGCGATAAGCGCGACAAGAGCAATCATAAACTTTTTCATTTCTTTTACCTCTTTGATTTTTAAGTATGGTATCATTATACGCGCCTCAAACGAAAAAAGCAAGCATTTTTGCATAAATATTCAAAAAAATTTTATAATATTCGATTTTTATGCATAATTTCACGATTATGCATTTATTTCTTGCATAAAAGCGCGGTTAAGAGCGATAATAAACATATACGCAAAACATAAAACGGTAAAAATATACTTGACACGGCGAATTAGCGAGAATATAATAAATAAGTGATTTATGGGGAGTAGTCGGCGTAAGGTACATTTCTTTACGTGATTAAATCGCTAACACGGGTTTTACCCCGGTTTAATTTTAAACGACAAGACCATACCGTTTATTTTTTTGGCGGTGTGGTCTTTTTTTGTAGGAGGTCCAATATGGGAGGTTATTTAAGGAAATGAACTTTCTTATCGAAACAGTCGCGGCGGTGACGTGGCAGCACGTCGTGATGTGGCTTATAGGCTTTTTGCTTATTTTTCTTGCCATTAAGAAGCAAATGGAGCCTGCTCTTCTTTTGCCCATAGGATTCGGTGCGATTCTGGTAAACATTCCGTTTTCCAACGTGCTTACCGACCCCAACGCCGCGGCAGGCGAAGGCGCGGGAATAATTCAATGGCTTTTCGAGGTGGGAATCGAGGCTTCCGAAGCGTTGCCCATACTTCTATTTATCGGAATAGGCGCAATGATTGATTTCGAGCCGCTTATCGTAAACCCCAAGCTTATGATATTGGGCGCGTTTGCACAGATAGGCATATTCCTTACGATAATCCTTGCCGTTTTAATGGGATTCAGCATAAACGACGCGGCGTCGATAGGCATCATAGGCGCGGCGGACGGCCCCACTTCCATACTGGTCGCAATGAAACTTGCCAGCAATTACATCGGACCCATAATGGTGGTTGCCTACTCGTATATGGCGCTGGTGCCCATAATTCAGCCTTTTGTAATAAAGTGCTGCACTACCAAAAAAGAAAGACTTATAAGAATGGATTACAGCGGCAAAAAGGTCAGTAAGTCCGTCAAAATCTTCTTCCCCATTATTATTACCGTTATTTCCGGACTTATCGCGCCCAAAAGCCTTGCGCTTGTGGGATTTCTGATGTTCGGCAATCTCATCAAGGAATGCGGAGTTCTGGGCAGTCTTGCCGATACCGCCAAAACCACGCTTGCAAACCTTATAACCCTTCTTCTCGGCATCACCATAGCATTCAAAATGCAGGCGGAATCGTTTTTGTCGCTTCAGACGCTGATGATTATGGGACTGGGCCTTCTGGCGTTCGTCTTCGATACCGTGGGCGGCATTATGTGCGCAAAGGTCATGAACCTGTTCAGCAAAAAGAAAATCAATCCCATGATAGGCGCGGCGGGTATTTCCGCTTTCCCCATGTCGGCGCGCGTTGTCCACAAAATGGGACTTAAAGAGGACAGCACGAACTATCTTCTGATGCACGCCGTGGGTGCAAACGTTTCGGGTCAGATTGCTTCCGCAATCGTGGGCGGCCTTATCATCGGCCTTGTTTTATAAGGAGGATTTACCATGAACGCTTTATGTACCTTAGTTGCGGCTTTTAATAAAGCCGACCTTCTCACCTCTCTCGATATTTTATGGAAAGGTTTGCTTGCGGTGGTGATAGTTGTGGGACTTATCATGATTGCCACCTTCGTCATGAACGCAATTTCTTATAAAATCGCGAAAAGCAAAGAGGAAAAAGAAAACGCACAAGAAAACTCCGACAAAAACGCGGACCAAAACTGATTTATAGGTCACGGTTGTTTATTAAGCAAAACGCGCATCCGACCGTAAACAAGACGGATGCGCTTGATTTATAACGTTAAAACGGGTATTTATAAAAAAAGTTTTATACCAAGCTTAAAACGTCTTTTACCCCTATATGAAAAAGCCGCCCCTTTAAACCGGGACGGCTTTTTGTTATTCTACCGTATAAGAAGGTATTTCGTTTTTTAATTGAAGATACCTTTCGTAATCTGCGCTTTCCAAAAACTTAACAGCCTCGGCATTTTTATCACGGAAATTCAAATATAAAGGATTTACGGCTATTCTGTAAGCGGCTATAAGGAAAAGTACGGGTAGCGACACATAAAGAAATCCCTTGATATTAACCAATATTCTTAAAATAGCTGTTATTAATCTTTCTTCCAATATTATTTCTGAAAATAAAAAATCTACATAATGAGAAACAAAAAAGGAACCAAATAAAATCGCAAATACCGTGAATGTCAAAACCGTATTGTAATTATCGAAATTTAAACTTTTTTTCTTGAGCACAATTGCAACAGCCAAAATTAGCGCGATGTTTATAAACAACAGCAATTTACAAATTTTTCTCTGCTCAGGTTTATATGGCAGAAACAACTCCAGCCAGAACATTTCCAAAGACGATTCCATTGTTTTCGGAAACGCAAACCACCATAAAAACATAGTGGAAAAGCACAGCAACAGTCCCACAAGTCCCAGAATATTGGCAAAAAGAGTTTTGTTTTTATACTCTTTACTCATGGATTTTATTTTATCTAAATAATTTTTGTCATCGAGTTTTTCATCGAACTTCTTGCCGTAAAGAAGCCGCGAAAGTTCTTCTTCCTTTCTCATCACGGTAAAGGCTGTACCCCTTTTTACCGCCTTGCACTTTATAGTGCCCGATTTTAATTCCTCGGTCAAGCAAGGCTTTAAATCGGGAGTTTCATCGCATAAGCCGTTTGTCGCGCCGTCGGCTTCGCATTCGGGCTTGACGGCAACGGAATTTTTATTAAGCGTTTTTCTAAATTCGGCTTCGCTTGCTTCAAAAGATTTTGAAGCGGCTTTCCCCCCTCCGTAAATGTCGTAAAAGTCTTTACCGTCGAAATAAATTTTACCGACAAACACCCTGTCGTGCAATTTTTTCATTTCTTCGATACAATCGGAGGGACCCTCTGCTATTATATCGCAGTCTTTGTGCGACAAAAGCCACGCCTTTACGTCAGGCGAAATCTCTTCGTCCTCTTTTTTGATTATACCGCTATTTTCCGATTCAAGAGGTGATTTTATCTTTTCCCGCTCTTTTGTAAAAGCGTCACGGCAATCATCAGAAAACATTTATACACCTCCTCCTCATAAAAAAACGTTATGTTTATTTTATTATAGCAAATTTTCTTAAATGAGTCAATAGTCGGATTTTTTTGCATGATATTCTGTATGTGAACGGTTATTGTTTAACCTGATTACGAAAACCGTTTAGTTTTTTTCGCGCACACAGCTTTAAAATCACGTTCCTTTGTTTGTGGTTTTTCCGTTTGCTTCCGCTTCGTTGTTTTTTGAATCTTCTTCTTTGTTTAGGAGGTTTTCGGTCTCTTTCCGCGACTCAACGTTATCCGCATCACGGTTTTCACAAAAGTTTTCGGACGGAATGGAATTTTTTTCGTTCTCTTCCGCCGATATACTTTCCTGCACCGAACGTTTACTTTTTCTTCCGGCAAAAATCGGTTTATCCTGAGAGCATAACCACGCCCCTGCCGCCATAACGGCAAGCGCGATGAAAAACATATAATCGGGCAGCTGACGGAAAATCAGCAGGGACAGAAACGCACCTATAAAGGGAGCTACGGCATAATAAGCGCTGGTACGCGCCGCGCCCAGCAACCTTTGCGCATATACATACAGAAAAATACTCAGACCGTAGGCTACAAACCCCACGGATAAAACGGCAAAAACGCTCCAGACTTCCGTTACGCGCTCGCCCAGGCACAACCCGATTATAACCGAACCCGCGCCCGAAAAAACGCCCTTTAAAAGCACGATTTGCAAAGGGTCTTTTGCGGAAAGAGAACGCGTACAGTTGTTTTCCACACCCCAGCAAACGCAGGCAAGCAGAATCATCAGCGAACCGAACGAAAAACGCAGACTTTCGCCGCTTTCGAAACTGAGCAACAGACAAGCCGCGGTAACGCACGTAATGCCCGCCCAAAGTCTGCCGCTGATTTTCTCCTTAAAAACGACAAGCGCTATGGCCGCCGTCGCCACTATTTCGAAATTGTTTAGAAGCGAAGCATTTGCCGCCGTCGTGAATTTGAGTCCCGTCATAAGACATATCGGCGCCGCTATGTCGAGAAGAATCATTGCTACGGTAAACGGCAAATCCTTTTTTGTAAGGCTTTGCTCGAGGGATGCGGTTTTTCTCGTCTTACGCACCGGCGCAATCACCGCCATCCCTATGCCCGCGCCCAGATACAGCAGTCCCGCCATAAGAGTGGACGGCACATAATCCAGCAACAGTTTGGAAAGCGGAGAATTGATTGCATACAAAGCAGCCGCCGCAACGGCGAAAAATATTCCCTTTTTTACAGTCCCGCTCATATCATTATGTCCGCCGCGGCATTGACTTTTTCCGAAATTCCGTCATCGCCGCTTTTTACATTGGAAAGCCGTTTCAAAACAGCGTAATTATATTGGTCACTTTTATTCATTTTTCACCCGTACGTAACCTGACATTCGACATTAATTTTATTAACCTGTTTGCATTTTCGTATTTTGCATCTTTATAAAAAAACCGATAAAAGTTCAATAAACTTAAGATTATTTAATTTGCTTTTTACAGCACTGCTTTTTCATCCCGATAAATCGCGTCCACGATAAGAGCGGCAAGTTTTTCCTCGTCTTCGTTGCAATCGTTTTCCAGCCATTTCATGGATACGTTGAACAGCATTCCGGCATAAATATACGGCAAATAAGGGTTTTTATCCTGATAGTCCCGCGTAAACATGGCGACAAAACTTTTGTTGAGATAATTGAGGTACAGCGAATCCAACTTCGCTTTTTTAAGCAACTTTAACGTAGCTTTTTGTTCTTTGAATAAAGTCAGAATTTGTTTGACCAGCAAAACGTAATCTTCGCGGCACCGAGGATAAAATCTCTGGTTAAAGACGAAATCTTTCGCGTGTCTTTCGAAGTAAAAAATAATCACGTCCTCTTTGCTTTTAAAATAGCGGTAAAAGGTGGCCCTTCCCACGCCCGCTTTTTCCGCAATTAAGGAAACGCTGATTTTATCGAATTCATAGGAATCCATCAATTTAAAGAGAGCTTGTACTATATAGAATCTCGTATATTCCTCAGGCAACAATTCCATGATACAATTCCTCCCGTTTTGTCTTATCCTGCGTGACGGTTTTACAAGAAGTGTTTAACGCACCCAAAAGTCGGTTGATTTTTTCCCGTCTTTTTTATATGATACAACTGTCTTACGCGAAAGTCAAACGAAAAGCGCTGCGTGCGGCTGACGTAAGGCGGATAAAAAAAATTACGGAGGTATATAAAAATGAATGAAAAAGATTTCGTAACTTATGAATACGTTACCAAGACGGTTAAAGCCAAGGACCAGGCGAAAGCGGCGGATATGTACGAAGCTTTCGGATGGGAAGTTACTTCCTCCTCATCGGTGTTTTTGGATAATGTAACGCTGTCGCTGAAACGCGACAGGAAACAGAAGCACAAAGCGGAACTGACGAAACTTGAAAGACAAGCGGAGGCAGTGTCCGACACATTAAACAGTCTGGAACAGGCAAAAACCTTGTCGGCAAGCATTTTTGCTTATGTATTCGGCATTATTTCCGTTCTTGTCCTGGGTGGAGGCATGTGCCTTACAATGCTGATAAGCGGCAATATTCCCGCTTTTATAGGCGGCATTACGTTAGGAGTGATCGGGATAGCAATGTGCATAATAAACTACCCTGTTTACAAAAGTATGGTCGTTAAAAAAACCAAAAAACTTTTGCCCGTTATAGACAGCAACGAAGAAAAGCTGGCAAACATTCTTGAAAAAGGCAACGACCTGTTGAAATCGGATTTGATTTAATCCGTAAAGCGTAAAAAAGCTGAATTTTTGTTTTCACCAAAATAAATGTTTATGAAAAAATCATAAGGCGGTAAAGGATATGGAAGGAAGGGAAAGAGCGAAAACCGTTTTCAAAAAAATCAAAAACGATTATACTTTCAGGACATTTGCGCTTTCGTCTCTTTCTCTTCTGATTACTGCGGCGTATACTGTTTACAACGTGTTTCTGGCAATGTTTTACAAGTCGGCATGGAATATGGGAATAGCCGTATATTACATTATACCTATAAGCATAAAAGCTTTTGTCATAACCGAAGAATTAAAATTTTTGAAAACAAAGGCGAGCGAAGAAAAAAAACAAGAAAAAAGAAAAAAATTTTACTTGGCTCACAGCTTGCTGCTGTTTTTTGCCGACCTTGCTTTAATCGCCCCCGTTTCCATGATGGTGCTGCAGCAAAAAGAAATCGACTTTACCGTAATACCCGCGATTGCCATGGCGGCATACACAACTTACAAAATCGCATTTTCCGTCAAAAATTTTGTTAAAACGCGAAAAGCAAGCAATTTAAGCGTAAAAATCCTACGAAACGTAAATTTCGTCGATGCGCTTGTTTCCGTGCTGTCGTTGCAATATACTCTTGTAATGACTTTTAACGGCGGAATTTACGGCGAAATGAAAATTTTGTGTGCGGTAAGTTCTTTGTGCGTCTGGATTTTTTTATTGGCAATGTCTTTTGTAATGCTTCTTCAAACGCTTAAAACAAATAAAAAAGTTACTGACAAAAGCGGTTAAATCAGATACATTTAACCGTTTTTTCTCACTGAAAGAGTCTGCAGCTTCTCGGTTTTATCTTATTGGATTGTAAATACTTCGGGACATTCATGATCACGGCTTTTTCGGCGTCGATTATTTGCTTGATATTTTCCCGCAGTTTATTTGCAAAACCGAATTTTTGCATTTTCAGAAATCCGTTTTTACGTTGATATCCGCCGAAATAAAAAAAACCGAACCATTCGCTTGATATAAGCAAATAATTCGGATTATAACCTTTTGGTGCACCATAAGGAGTTCGAATCCCTAACCTTCGGTTCCGTAGACCGACGCTCTATCCAGTTGAGCTAATGGTGCATAAGCGATTTACATAAGCATTGCCGCGACGGACGCGCAAAACAGACTTACCAAACCAGCTTTACTATTATAGTTAAATACGAAAAAAATGTCAAGAAAAATTCGGATTAATTTAAAATAATAAATATTATCCGTATTTCGGCATGAATAACCTTAACAATCGTCAAGGCGGCGGCTTACGGAAACCGATATATTTTAAGACCGCTGCAAAATTATTCCCGTACTATTACGGCAAGGCAGTCGCGCGACCAGTTTTCGTCCCAAGCGGCATCGCTTACGCCCGCAGGAAGCACTACCGTCTGATTTTCCGTCCAGAACATAAAGGCATCCATTCCCACATATCCGATGTTTTGCGGAAACACGAACCTCTCCACTCCCGTACAGCCCACAAAAGCCGCGGAAGATATGGTTTGGGCGGAAAGAATGTTAATGCTTGTTAAATTATTGCACCCCGAAAAAGAGTTTGTGCCCAGTGAAAGCGCCTTTGTAATCGTGACGTTTTTCAGCGACGCGGGAATATAGGACTGTTGCATATCATAAGTAGGCGCGCCGAAAAAGTATCCGAAATGCGTATAATTTCCCCTGTCCGAATGTTTGCCGACATACGGCACGGTGAAATCAGTAAGGGAATTACAGCCCGAAAAAACGTTTTTGCCGATATCCGTAACGGAGTCCGGTACGGTTACGGACGTAACGGAGCTTAAATCCGCGAAAGCGTAATTGCCTAAGGTTTTCAATGCCTGCGGCAAAACAAGCTGCTTGAGCTTTGCCGCACCCGCAAAAGACTGAACGTTTGCAAATTCAAGCGTAGAAGGAAGGCTTAAATTTTCAAGATTTGCCATGTTATAAAAGGCACGGTATCCGACTGTTTTAATTCCCTCCCCCAACGAAAGCGAGGTGATTGAAGTATTGCCCTCAAAGACGCGATCGCCCACCGACACAACGGTTTTTCCGTCGATGACGCCGGGAACGGTAAACTCCTCAGTAACGTCGCCGCGGTACTCGACAATCGAAACTCCGTCATTACTTATGGAATAAATGTAACCGTCCTTATTCATGCCGTAGCCGTAATAATGCATGGAAACGACAAAAACGGGAACGGAAATCGCAAGTATCAGGACGAGCGGTACCGTTGCGGTGACATACAGCAAAACTCCGTTATATAAATTTTTTTTGATTTTTACGGCAAGCACAATTGAGAACAAAATAAAAGCCGCAAAAACAACATAAAAAATCACTATAAGCGGAATTGCCGCCAAAGTAAACGAAAGACGGTCGCCTGCGATACAAAAAGCAATCAGCGCCGCAAGAGTAACGCCGCCGAAGCAAGCCGCCGCGACAATGTTTTTTTTGAGGGCCGCAACGTTCTTTTTCTCCGAAGCTTGCTTATTAAGCTTTTCTTTTTGCCAGCGTCCGCTTTCAATAGCGTCGCGGGCAGATTTTTTTATGGAGCTGTAAGGGTACTTTTTGCCGCAACAAGGGCAAAGCGCAGTATCGCGCGTTTCGTCGGCAACAAGTTTCGTACCGCACTCGGGACATTTATCGTCAATCATTTTTTCAGGCTTACCTCTTTTTAAGCTGTTTTTCCTGATGATTATATCACATTGAATGTTATAAAACAATTAAAACGAACGAAAATTAAACAATAAAAAAAAACGAAACCTCGGATTCGGGGTTCCGCTTTTTATTAACCTTATTAAATGGGCAACAGACGAAGAATGTGTTTGCTTAATATCATAAGTATAAGATCCACAATCCAAATAATGTTCCATCCTAACACTAAACGAAGAATGCCCGCAATAATCTTGCCCTCTCCGAATCTTGTAATTGCACCGCAAATCCAGGATGTAACGGGAATAATTGCCAAAATGACACTGATAAGATAACCCAATCCGAAATAATCGCTTTTAGCCATTTTATTTTACCTCCTTTATTTAACTGTATAATGAATTATAACACCGAAAAAAGACTTTGTAAAGAAAAAAAACGGTTTTTCCCTTTTTTTCTCTTTACTGAAATTTTTGTCGGTGATATACTGAATATATGAAAGAGAAAAAAGATACGTTACAAGGCAAATACGTTTGCAGCAAAAGTGAGAATGAACTTAAGTCCGCACAAACATTACGCGCGCTGCTGTACGCAGCGTTATTGATTCTGTTTATTGTACCTCCGCTTTTACTGAAATCGGAGGCAATGCGGATTTTCAACGAAAAAAAATATTTACCTCTTACGACCGCATACGTCATAATAATGATTTTTACCGCCGCCTTATGTGTTTTTTCCTTTATATGCTCCTTTTCAAGATACAGAATCAGGAAAACCGTTTACAGAAATTGCGCGCCTAAGCTGGGATTCGAAAAACACACTTATTCGGTAATCGAATGGCAGTTTTATCTGACGGCGATATGCGCGCTGATACATCTGTGCCTTATGTTTTACGCGTTTTCGTGGCACTCCTTCGGACTTACCGTCACCTCGTTGGCGGCAGCGGCGTGCGCTTATTTCATAAAAGACGTATCATTTAAAGTTTACGACAAATCGATTGAATTTATCCCGCTTGAAAAAGAAATGAAAAACTCGGACGAATCGGATGAAAGCGACCCGAATACGTCCACGGAACAAAATAAAGCCCAAAAACCCGAAACCAACCTGAAAACATACGCCGAAAACGAAGAAATAGAAGATTTTTACGACCGCGACTGAAAAGAACGAATTATAACCGCTGCAAAATAGCAAAAACCTTAAAACGGAAAACCGCCCCCGGGAACAGGGACGGTTTTCCTATTTAAATAAAGGAAGAAATGTGAGAGATATAAGGTTCTTATATCTACGATGAAGTATACCTATGGAATGTGATAACATTATGATAACGAAATTAAAAACTTTTAAAAACCGCGAAAATATAAAAACTGCTGATTTTACAACTTTATTCAATGCTTTTATCACGGCAAAAAATCCGAAATTACTTTTACGTTTATGCGCTTAAAGCTTTATCGGATTTGCCGCACACTGTTATTTACGATTTGCTTTTTTTACGCGACTGCTTTTCCTCCGCCGCATCAGCCACAGACGCGTCCGAGGTTTCGTTTTTATACGGCAGCATAAACCAGAAAGTCGAGCCGTTGTTGACCACCGAATCTATTCCGAATTCGGCATTATGCAGAATAAGCAGATTTTTAACTATGCTGAGGCCTATTCCGCTGCCCACAACCGCGCGCTTCGATTGGCTTGAACGGTAATATCTGTCCCATATCTTATCTCTTTCCGAAGGAGCGATGCCTCTTCCCGTGTCGCCGATTTCCGCGCGGACTTTTTCGCCCGACCTTTTGACGCGGACGGTGACTTTTTTGTCTGCGCCCGTATAGCTGACGGCGTTTCCGATAAGATTATAGAAAATCTGCTCCAACATGCGTTCGTCGCAATAAACGAAGCAGTTTTCGTCTACGTCAAGCACGAAATTATATCCGTCGCGCGCTGAAAGAATGGAAAATCTTTCCATGACGTGTTTGACCGTTTCGCTTAAATTTACAATTTTAAAATCGGGCTCGCGTGTGCCTGCCTGCAATTTGGACAAATCCAACAGGTCGTTGACAAGCAACGTAAGACGGTCCACCTCGTCGATTATGACGCGGCAATGCTCGGAGCGTTTTTTTGCGTCGCTGCCCGATATATCGCGTATCATTTCGGCATAGGCCTTAACCATGGTAAGAGGCGTCCTTAAATCGTGGCTGACGTTTGCAAGAAAATCGCGCCTTAATTTTTCGGTTTTTTCAAGTTCCTCGGCGGAATGATTCAAGGCTTTTGCAAGCTCGTCAAACTCGTTGTAGCCGGTAGAAGCGAATTTGACTTTTCCGCCCTTGCCGAGAAGCGCGGCGGTGGCGGCGAATTCGGTAATGGGCTGAGTGATGTTTTTGGAAAGCGCATAGGAAAGCATAACGGATACGATAACGCAAATACACGTAACAAGCACCAGCTGATTGGCAAGCAGCGAAATGGTTATATCCATGGGCACCATAAGATAGGACGCATAGAAATACACCACGCCCGACGTTGTCATTTTTTTTGCGCCCATCACGAAATTATAAGAATCGTTCTTGTCCTTGCGCACCCTGTAAGTAAAGGGCTTGTCTCCGCTTTCGCCCGCAAGCATGAAATAGTCTTTTTCAGGACGGAAATCCGCGCCCGATTCATTTGGCCCGCTGAATGAGTTTTCTTCAAACTGCCAGCTTACGGGGTCCCTGTAAAGCAGAATATTGATATCTTCCTTATCCGCTTCCGAAACGGGAATCCCTTCGTTTATGGTGAACACGGCGAATATCAGGGAATTGGAATTTATGGTCCCCTCAATTGAACGCACAAACTCCTCGTCCACCACGCCCGTAAATTGGTCAACTACGGCGGCGCAGGATTTGCCTATTTCGTGTTCCTTCATCTCCTGATAATAGGCTTTGAAAAATATAACCTCGGTCGTCCACAGAAAAGCCAGCACGACAATGGTCATGCCGATAAAATACAGCCATGTGCGGTACATCAGACTGCCGCGGTTTTTGTGTTTTTTGTTCTCCGTAGTCAAAAAGCCCCCGTTTTAAAGCCGTTAAAGCTCTATTTTATAACCAAGTCCCCTAAGGGTGACTATTTTGTCGCGGTATTTACCCAAAGAAGAGCGAAGCATCTTGATATGCGTGTCCACCGTGCGGTCGTCGCCGTAAAAGTCGTAGCCCCATACGTTGCTTAAAAGCTGTTCCCTGGATATGGCGATGCCCTTATTTTCCACAAGATAGAAAAGCAGCTCGTACTCTTTAGGGGTCATGTTGACTTTTTCGCCGTCGACGTAAACGTTTCTGCCAGCCATGTCGATTTCCAGCCCTTCGGACACTATTGAAGAGGTTTTTGCGGGTTTGCTGCGTTTAAGCACCGCGGAAATGCGCGCCATGACCTCCTTGGGCGAAAAAGGTTTGGTGACGTAATCGTCAACGCCCACTTCGAATCCGAAAAGACGGTCGTACTCCTCCACGCGAGCAGACAGCATGATTACGGGTACCGAACTGAATTTGCGTATTTCCTTGACCGCGTAATAGCCGTCCAGTTTGGGCATCATGACGTCCATGATTATTATATCGTAATTTTCGTTGCGCGCCATGGAAACGGCCTGCATACCGTCCTCCGCCTCCGCGCACTCATGCCCCTCGAACTCGGCATACTCTTTAAGTACGGTGCGGATTTTTTCCTCGTCGTCGACAATGAGTATTTTTGCCATTTTGTTTTATCTCCCCTTTCCTAAGGCCGTTTAAACGGCTTTCGCCCAGGCCCGATTTTTTAATATTATAAACTAAACTTTGAGTGAAGTAATTATTAACCTGTGTTTAAATAGTGAAAAAAGTCCCCAATTCCGCCCAGCCTTTCCCTACGGTAATCTATTATACAATTTTACGGGATAATTTGCAACCGATAATCGGGGCAAAAGATTTGACCTTAATTTCCGCCGATGATATAATTTTATCGGGAGGGTATAAATCATGAAAAGTTTATCCGACGTATATAAGCTTAACGACGGCCGTGAAATTCCTTGCGTGGGCTTCGGCACCTACCTCAGCCGCGACGGCGAGGAGTGTTACGATGCCGTTCGCGAGGCGCTTAAAATCGGTTACCGTCACGTAGACACCGCCGCATTTTACGCAAACGAACAATCCGTAGGCGCGGCGATACGCGACAGCGGCATAAAACGCGACGACGTTTTCGTGACCACCAAGGTGTGGAACGACGACCAGGGTTACGACAACACCATGCGCGCTTTTGAAAAAAGCTATAAAAACCTGGGACTTGATTACATCGATCTTTACCTTATTCACTGGCCCATTCCCAAAGGTCGCGAACACGATTACCGCGAACTTAACAAGGGCACCTGGAAAGCTTTCAGCGAGCTTAAGGAGCAGAAACTTATAATTTCCATGGGCGTCAGCAATTTTCTTCCCGAGCATATTGATTTTCTTGTCGAATCAAGCGGAATAACGCCCGCCGTCAATCAGATAGAACTTCATCCCGCGCTAAAACAGGACGAAACGGTTGAATACTGCTTTAGTCGCGGCATAGTCGTGGAAGCGTGGCGCCCCATACTTAAAGGCGAGGCGGATAAATGCCCTCAGCTTGCTTTCGTTGCAAAAAAACATAACGTCACCGCGTCACAGGTATGCTTGAGGTGGGAATTGCAACGCGGAATTCTGCCGCTTCCCAAATCCGTCCACGCGGACCGCATACGCGAAAACGCCGACATTTTCTCTTTTGAACTGGACGAAGAAGATCTGAAGCTTATCGCCTCCGTGCCCGAGCACCGATACGGCGCTCATCCCCTGATCTTCGGGAAAAGGAAGTGATATTTTTGAAAGCAAACTTTTTTTACGGGAATTTAAACTATTAAACTAATTTTTCAGGATTAAAAAAATGGACGAAAAAGAAAAAGACGCTTGCGCGGAAAACCAAGACTCTGCGGAAAACAAAGAAGAAGAAACCTCGGAAGACACAAAAGGACTTGACTATCTGATAAAGCTAAGTTATTCGTGCACGGACAGGTCGGATTTAAGCTATCGCGAAAAGCGCAATCTGCTTTTTTCGCTTTATTCTTACAGGTGCCTTTTCGACCTTAAAGAACTGAAACGGCTTTCCAAAACTCTTGTCAAGTACGGATGCTCCTTCTACACCGCGGACGACACTGTAAAAAACTTCGAGCACGTTTACTCCGTCACGGACAAAAGCGGCAATGTTTTATATAAATTCGACGCGGGCTCGCCGTTATGGGCGCACAAAGTAAAAAACGGTGAAATAAGCGGTGAAAATGCGGCTCTTCCCGAAAAACTGACGCTTTACGAGATGCCTTACGCCTGCGTCAGTCTTAACACCGCAACGGCGGAGCTTAAGGCGATGTGGTTTGTTTACTTCCCCTACGTATTTCTTATGGGTGCGCCCGTGGAACATGACCTTTACGACAGCTTAAAGGCCGTAATCCACACGCCCGAAGTGTTTTCGGCAGCGAATAACGCGCGGTACGCCGACAATATCTGCTGCACGACGGCGGAACTTAACGGCGAAGACCCGTTTGTAGCCGACTGGTACCGCCCTTTTGTGGAATGGAAATGCGAAAAAAACGAAAAGGGAATCAGCCGAGAAACCGCAAAATATCAGCGCGCTTTGGCTTTGGGCGACTACGCCTATGCACTTTCGGGCACCGAAAAACTGCTGGACTCTTTCCCCGACGACGAGGAAATTCTGCTTCTCAATATTTCGGCGAGAATGTCGATGGCTCCTTCCGCCGACTTTGAAACGCGCGTCAAACTGTTGTCCGACAATTACCGCATCATAAACGACGCTTTTAAAAATCCGCTTAAAAAATACAATTATTTTCTTTACTACCGCGCCCTTACCCGCTTGGGCATGAACGACCCCGAAGGCGCCGAAACGGATTTTAAAGCCTGCCTCGAAGCCGACCCCAAGTTCGAGCCCGCGCTTATGATGCTTAAGGGCATCGAAAACGCTAAAAGCGGCGGTTTTAAAAGCTGAAGCCTCTTTGTGACGTTTTTTTCGGTTAAAACGGCTTTCAATGCTATAAGTCAACGGCATTTAAAAAAACTTGTCTTACCGCGTCATTTATACACTGATTTAATTCAAATATTTACTAATAAATAAAACTCCTTGACTATTGCGCCGTAATTCGTTATTTACGCTTAAGGCGACAAAGTTAAGGAGTTTTTTTAACTTCAAAAAAGAAAACGCCAGAAATATTTTTCCCTTAATAAGCGTTACACAAATCCGCCGTTAATGACTTTTACTTGCTTAAGATTGAATATCGGCTTTTTCCGAATGCGATTCGGTATAATTCATGCCGTACTTTTTCATGGTTTTTATATATGCAAAGCAAAACACGAACCCCGCCAGAATGCCGCTGAGGGTATCCACAATCGGCTCGGCGAAAAACGCGGAAAAACTGCCCAGATAAAGCGGAAGTACTGCCGTAAGCGTTATTATCGATATTTTGCGGAATAACGACAAGAACGTCGCGGGAGCGATTACGCCGAGAGCAATAAGCAAATCAACGGCAACGTACTGCACGGACAGAATTATTATTCCCGCGGAATAAACGCGCATTCCGCGTATGGCGACCGCGCTTACCGCGGCGTCGTCCGAAAATATCCGCACGAAATACTGCGGCAGGAACTGCGATACTACGGTCATTATCGCCGTAAAAACCAGACACACGATAAGCGCGTCTATAACGGCGCTTTTTACTCTTTTGGGCTTGCGCGCGCCGAAATTGTAACTTACAACAGGCTGACACGCCATCGTAAGCCCGCCCATGGGCAAGGTTATCATCTGCATATAACTTACGACTATCGTTGCCGCCGCCACATACACGTCGCCCTCCGCGCCGCCTGTTTTCTGCAAGACGGAATTAAGCACGATAAACAGCACGCTGTCGGTCGCGATAATTACAAACGGAGAAAATCCCAGCCGCATAACACGCCACATGATTTTTATTGATATGCGCTGAAGTTTAAGTCTTACGTCGGCTTTTTTGGAAAAAACAAGAAACAGTACCGCCCACGCGCAGGAAAAGAACTGCGCTATTACCGTTGCGACCGCCGCTCCCCTTGCGCCCATGGAAAACACGAAAATAAAAATCGGGTCAAGCGCCACGTTAATTACCGCGCCTATTACTACCGTGCCCATTGCGGTTTTGCTGAATCCTTGGGCGGTTATAAAATTATTAAGCCCCACGCTTAGCAAGGCAAAAATACTGCCCAAAAGATAAACGGTAAGGTAGTCGTCAGCGTACCCGATTGTATCGGCGCTTGCACCGAACGCATACAGCAAAGTTTTTTTGAATACCAAAAAAAACGCGGCAAGCAACACCGCCACGACAATCAACGCGAAAAAACAGTTGAACAATATCTTTTCGCCCGTGCTTTTATCTCCTTCTCCAAGCTTCATTGCAAGTAAAGGCGCTCCTCCAAGTCCAAGCAGAAAACTGAAGCTTGTTATAAGCGTAACTATCGGTCCGCAGACCCCCACTCCCGCAAGAGCAAGCTCTCCGTTCGCCATACGGCTTATAAAAATCCTGTCCACTATGCTGTAAAGCACATTGACAAGCTGAGCCAACATCGAAGGAATTACAAGCCTTAAAACAAGGGGAAACATTTTATCGTTCCCAAGGTCATTGACTCTTTTCATTTGTACTCCGAATTCTCGAATATCGGACAACATTATATATCTTTGCAAACTTAAACGCAACCGTTTTTAACCCTCTTTTTTATAAGCCGTTGAATACGATTGGGTACAACCTCAACATAAGGTAAATTTCCTCGGGAATAAATGTTTATTTTTGCTGTTGCTCAAATAAAAATATGTTACGCTTTTTACCGGCGCCGATGTATCAGGCATAAATTTTTAAAATTGAAAGCCGTATTATTGCTTCGTAATGCGTCTTACACAAATGAACGCTGTTATTGTAAGGTTAAACTTTGCGCGCACGCCTCAACATGACTTTCTTTACTGATGTTTGCAGGCATAATACGTGCCCGGGTAAATCCTGTACGATTTTTGACCGCATTGATTAATCCGCACAAAATTACTTTTTATTTTTTTACCAAAACCGCTGGACAATCCTCTTTTGTTCTGTTATAATAATCTTCGACGCTTGGAGAGATGGTTGAGTGGTCGAAGGCACACGCTTGGAAAGCGTGCGTACCCTAATCGGGTACCGGGGGTTCGAATCCCCCTCTCTCCGCCAAACAGAGTCGCGTTTGAACCCGCGGCTCTGTTATTTTTGTATCAAGGGTGTTGCCGGCATCATAATCGACACCGAAGTTTATGTCCCGCAACTATCAAACTTCTACTTGACACAGAAAAGAGATGCCCACGGCAACTATACAAAATAAGCGGTAAGTGCCGCCTATTTTTTCTCCAAATTTTGCCGTTTCGTGGTAGCCATCGTAGCACAGATTTCGCAGAAGTCAATGCGAAAAAATATCGCTTAAAAATCAAATATTTTTAACTCCGAAGCCGGGAAGAAATTTCTTCTCGGCTTTTTCTATGCCAAAAACAACATACGGTTGCCGACTTGCAAGCGTATAAAAAATACCGTATGCAGTTATCCAAAGAAGCCGAACTCAAAGAGCTACGAACATTCTTCAAAAACGACCTTGAAAAGTTTGTTTTGTATATCCGCAGTCAGAACACGAACCCGTATTCGTATCGGGATTACTTGCGCGCCTGCAATTATCTCGGCTTGGATATGACGGAAAACAAGAACCGCTTTCCCCACGATTTCAAACGTTGGCACGATATTCGTATAGACGAATACAACACCGCAAAAGCATTGAAAGACGAGCAGGAACGTAAAGCCCTTTACGACAGATTTGCCGCCGTAGCAAGCAAGTATTTAGGGCTTGAATACGATAAAAAGTCGGTCTATATAGCGATTATCGCACAAAAGCCGTCGGATCTCATTCACGAAGGCGAACTGCTTCACCATTGCGTAGGACGTATGGGTTACGATCAAAAATTTGCGAGAGAAGAATCGCTTATATTCTTTATCCGCACCAAAGAGCAACCCGACGTTCCGTTCGTTACGATTGAGTATTCGCCGGCACAAAAGCGCATTTTACAGTGTTACGGCGACCACGATTCGAAGCCCACAGAAGAAGTTATAAACTTCGTCCATAAAAAGTGGCTGCCTTACGCAAACAGAAAGATAAAACAATTAGCGGCTTAACCGCAAAGGAGATTAAAACTATGGCAAACTACTACCGCATTACCGCTTATCACCCCGAAAAGAATATTTCCGTTATTATGGACTCTTACGGTATGTTCGAGAAACTTTGGCAGCTCTCGGCTTTCCTCGTCGAAAAAGGTTTCGATATTATCGCCGTTGGCAAAGAAGATAACTTTACGGACGGAAATATCGAAAGGCAAACCGAACCTTTGCCCGACAAAATAATGCTTCGTGCCTGTGCATTGAATAAACCGAACGTTACGAACGGAAAAATCGAAGTGGGCGGCAAATTTTATACGTCAAACAGATAACTTAATCTTTAACGTAAAGGGAGTTTCAACGCTCCCTTTTTTTATGCCGAACACACCCTTTAATCGACGATAGAAAAAGCAATGTACAAACTTGAATTTATAAGTGCCTTTGCAAATAAACCATATCTATTAACTGAACACCGCACTCATAAATTGGGCAGTCGTAATTGTCGGTAAAGAAATTTGCAATTCGATGAGAGCGGACAAAGCCGCATTTTTCGTAAAACGGTATTGTCAGAGGACTGTCGCCCGTTCCAACCTGTAAAACGGAATTGCGCCCCTTGTATTTACGAACAAGAAATTCGATCAGCGCTCTGCCGTATCCCTTTTTTTGTTCTTTTGGCATTACCGCAATATTTTTAATTTCAACTATTCCGTTACCTTCGTCGGTAACAACGCATTCAGCCTTAACATTACCGTCTATAAGTACATACATACTACCTCTATCAAGATAGCGGTCGATCATATTCTCTTGCTCATCCGCCAACAGTAACAACGAGATATATCGCTTTTTATTTTCTTTTACTTCTCGAATATCCATATCGTTGCTCCTTTAGGTGTCGATTTATCAAGATAATTATACCATTTTTCACCGCAAAAATCAATGGCTTGACCGGGTTGTAAACGCTATTGTTTTTACTTTCAAACTCGAAAGGATTTTGCGACTTTGGCAATTAGGCGTGTGCTTGTAATAAGACATCTCAATGTAATTTTTTTCTTCTCCACAACCCGCGATAAGCAAAGTTATCGCTGTCATCATAGCCAAGCCTACTGTCACAAGTCTCTTTTTCATCTTTTTCCTCCTGAGAATAAACTTTGACCTGTACTTTAATTATAGCACTATATTTAGAGAAAATATAGAATATCCGTCCGTAAAAATTGTATATAAGTACGAAGATGGAAGAAACGATAGACTTTTTTGTGAAAAAGAATTATAATTGAATCCAAGAAGTGATAAATATGCTCGATTATCCCGAATTTTTACCAAAACACATTAAGACAGAATCATTCAATCCCAATGACGCCCGTTTTACTTTGCGCGAACGGCTTGCATACTATCACGACAATGAATTTCCGTTACTCATGCACAAGCATGATTTTTACGAATTGAATATAATCGTTGAAGGCAGCGGTCGGCACTATATAAAAGATAAAAACTTTCCCGTATCGCCGGGGGCGGTATTCGTAATACCTCCGAAGGTATCTCACGGCTATTGGATGGAAAATAATGACGGAAGCATTTTTCACCTTCTGATCGAACAAAAACTCCTGCAAAAGTATTCTTCCGAACTCAACAGTATCAACGGGTACTCGCTTCTGTTCGAAACGGAGCCTGAATAAGAAAACATATTGCGTCGACAACATTCTTTCTTAAACTCAACCCGTTGCAACTTAAAAAGCTGACATCTCAAATGGATATGCTTATAGAGTTTGCCAAATATTCCGAACATAAGATCATTTTTGAAACTTATGAAATCGCTCTTATCTATTATCTTTCCGCTCTAATGGAAAAGCAATACAATACAATACAACAGACATTGCCACTGCCAAAAAAACTATATATTCATAATAAACTCCACGAATTATATGAAGCAACATCTTTCAGAAGCTTTTTCGTTGAGCGAACTTGCACATTACGCCATGGAATCGCGTACCTGCTACGTTGAAAAACTCAAACAACTCTTTAAGATGACCCCGTTTGAATATTTGAGAAAATTGCGGATCAATCAAGCAATAAAACTCCTGACAACCACATCAAAATCGGTAGCTGAAATTGCTCAATCTTGCGGATTTTCCGACTCTGCACATTTAATAAAGATATTCAAGGAAGATACAGGGCTGACGCCTTCCAAATACCGTAAAGCAGCTACCATAAATAAAGATTTAGCTACCCCCCCCCGATTTTTCCGGCAGAATAGTAAACTTAATCAATGAGGTAATACAATGATTAAAAACGAAATGACACATTCCGACAGAAAACAAGCAAAAAGTATAGATATGCCTGGCAGATGTAGAACTTTTACAGACATAGTTTACAGCGGCGAAGGCGAACCAAGCAAACTTTACGCCGCACTCGATAAAGCGCAGCATATGTTTGATCCGCCCGCACCCGAATATAAAAACTTTATCGGAGAGATGCACGGACACACAAATCTTTCAGACGGGAATCCCTCGATAGATGAATATTTTATCAATCTGCGCGACAATGTGAAAGTTGATTTTGCAGCAGTTTCCGATCATGACCACGGAGGTGTGGGAAAGCCCGAATTATGGGTTGGCTCCCCTTCTAAATGGGACATAATAAAATCAAAAGTAAAGCAGTACTACCAACCGGGGAAATTCACCACCATTCTTGCTTACGAACGTGACTCCTACCCCTTTTATAACAACATGATAATTTATTACAGTTCACACGAGGGGGAAATGCTCCGTGGTAAAAGAGATGGCGAAATAACCGCCGACGAACTGCGCGCGGCGCTTGAACGGAAAGATATACTCATCGTACCGCACGACACGTATCATCTGTCTGCGGGGGCAGACCTGAGCGCCATTCCCGTCGGTCTGCTCACTCCGCTCATAGAGATATATTCGCGCGGGGATGCGACGGAATATATGGGCAATCCCGCAAACGAAAATGATTCGATGTGCCGCGGCGGATTCTGGCAAGACGCGCTTGCAAGGGGCGCTCATATGGGGTGCATTGCAGGCTCCGACGACCACTTCTGCAAAAACGGGCTTATACTTAACGATACTGCATACCCATTCAACTACCCGGGTCTTACAGGCGTATGGGCAGAAGAAAACACGCTTGAAAGCATATTTGCCGCCTTGAAAGCAAGGCGGTGTTACGGTTTCATGGGCGGCAAGATTACAATTGATTTCAGAATAAACGGACATTGGATGGGCGAAGAATTCGAAATCAGCAAAGACGACGAACTAACAATATGGTATAATATCGTTGCCGACGCCCCGATAAAGAAGGTTACTATAGTAAAGAATTTACGCGATTACTGCGTAATAAAACATCCTTCGGCACTGTTTTTCGATTATAAACACGAACTACAAGAAGACTTTTACTATCTGCGATTGGAACTTGACGACGGCAGATTTGCCTGGACAAGTCCCATCTGGATAAAACAAAAGACTATTAAAACAAATTGATAAATCTATCGTGATTCCTTATCTAACAACTCTATCACTTCCAACATCGCCGCACAAATAAGTTGCAGTAAATCTTTTGGTGCTTTGTTCAAATCAGGGATTCCGTTCACCTCCACCTCAATTTGCTTTTCTTGTTTCTTCATCTCTGACCTCCTGCCTCTATTATAAGGCAAAGCGGCAAAGATGCGTGAGTATACAAAAGTAGCCTGTTTGTAACCTAAATGGCAGCTATTGTGTACCATAAAAGCACCTGAAAGACATCTCAGCCGTCTTTTCGCCGTTTGTTTGTATCGGAAAAATTCGTTGCCGTCAAAGGGAAAAATTATCACTTAAAACTTTCAGCCGAGAGGATTTCCTCTCGGCTTTTCTATGCCATGAACGCAATAATTTTTCGGGGCTTCCCCCTTTCGCCTTTGACTGCCCCTCTTTTCCCGTTTTGTTGTGTCCGTCGAAAAGACAGCGGCCTGCCGAGATTATACTGTTTCGGTTCTTTTTTGAGATTTTTTGGAACTTTTTTCTTAAAGTCGCAAAAAGGCTGCGAGTTTAATTCCTACAATACTCCAAAAACTATTCGGAGGTACAACATGAAAACAGGAACAATCTATGCCAGGTACAGCAGTAATAATCAGACCGAACAGTCGATAGAAGGCCAGATAAGGGTATGCCGGGAATTCGCGCAGAGAAACGGCATCGTTATTGTCGGCACCTGTATCGACCGCGCTACCACCGGCACAAACGACAACCGTGAGCAATTCCAGAAAATGCTCAAAGACAGTGACAAAAAATCGTTCGATTACGTCCTCGTTTATAAACTTGACCGCTTTTCGCGGGACAAGTACGAAATGACTATCCATAAGCACACATTGAAAGAAAACGGAGTGAAACTTGTATCCGCTATGGAGAACATTCCGGACTCTCCCGAAGGTATAATCCTTGAATCGCTGCTCGAAGGGTAGAATAACAAAAATGGACAGTCTGAAAAATACAAAAAGCAGTCTGGATTTAACGAAGAACGACCTCTGAACATCAGAGGTCGTTCTTCGTTTTTATTGGATTTATACTCTCAAATATTTAATTTAATAAAATGACCATTACCACCACCATTGCAACAATAGATAGTAAAGCGATAATGAATGCACAGATTGCATAGCCACGCTCTTCTCGGTTAAATATAAAAATAAAATTAACAACAGTATGAATTAACTGACCGATCACGCCGTCGATCAAAGAAAGAATCGCAAACGTAGCGCATGCAATCAATAATAGCAATCCCCCAATAAAGGTTTCGCTGAACATTATTTCCCATGCCTTTAAAACGCCCCAACCGGAAAGCACTGCTATCGCTATAAATGCAATGTTAACAACGGCGTAAAAAATACGCTTGCCTTTTTCTGCCGTAATACAGCTGCCAATATGTCTTATCAGTTGTCTTACAAAACTCATACATTAAACCTCCGCATAAAGTCTTTCTGTCGGATATTGTCTCGTCGCTACAAACAATACTTGCAAAGCACGTTGTTTATTCTACAGGCTTGTACGAAAGTTGATATTCAAGAACGTGAACTCCCGAATGTACAGTTGAGTCAGTTGCCTTAATGCGCACCAACAGAATGAATGATTTATAGGTGTAAGTCTCCGTTTCATTAGTACTGGCATTGGATTCTTCAACATTGTATTGCCAAGTGTTGCTGTCGGTTGCATTAAACTTAAAACCGTCGACAGTTACAGCCGTCCATGTGCCAGACATAAGTAAATTGTCTTCGTAAGTCTGTATATGCGGTGTGATTGAGGTCAGTAGATCTGTACTCTCCGCCGTTGCATTTTGTTCATATTCGAGTTTGGATACAAACTTGTATTCGAACTTTGCAATCTCGTTCTTATCTGCCTCGCCCAACTCCTCTTGAGGGGTGAAAGTGTAGTCATACTTACCGCTTTCGGCAGAGGAAACCTTAGAAGCTATTTTACCAAATTTGAGCAAGTCACCATCTCTGTAAACCACGAAACCGTTGCTCTCGAAAGTGTTTGTTGAAATGATATTTCCCGATTCGTACTGTTCTTTATTGTTTAGGAATGACCCGTAAAAGTTTGCAAAAATTTCGCTGTTATCTGTGCCGGGAGCTTTGAGCGTATAAGTTGTCGCCGTCGACCACTCGCTCGCTTTATACGTGTCCGACTCGGGAATACGGAAGGTGATTGAAAGATCGGCGCCAGCACTGAATTTTGGGTTTTGGGGCATATTCTCGCCTTCATAACCTGTCAAATAGCAAGTAAATTCATTGCCATCATGCGACAAGATAGAATAGATACCGCGATCGGTCTGATTGAAAAAATATTCAACAGGGTCTTGACGTGCCCAACTACTACCACCGTCCAGTGAAAATTCAATGGAGGTAGCACCTTGTCCGCTATCGCTTATGGATTGATAGTCGTCATGCTCGAAGTCTTTTAGCTCAACATATACGGTGCCATCCGAACCTTGCCAAGCATTTACGAAACTAGTGTCTAATGCCCGAACAGCTCTGTTATCTTCGGGCGTTTTTGGTCCGCAACCGGCAAGAGCAAAAACGGCACATACAAGCAAAACGGAGCTTATCAGTATGCAAAATAACTTTTTCATAGGCACCCTTCCATTGAAACTATGAAATAGTTTTGAAAATTATAACATTTATCTTCAAATTTGTCAATATATGCGTGCGATTCAAATTTGTGCGTTTTATCTCGTATGTGTATCTAATGTGATAATGTTTTGTCTTTTCCAAAATATTTTAATTTTCTTGCAGAGGGTATTACAAATTATGCTCGATTTCTATACACAATTATCATAATTTGAAAATCATATTAAAATTTAAATTGACACCGTGGCGTGTGCTTGGCATAGACAAGTGGCGTCGCCTCGCCCAGACAAGCACACGCCGCTACAAAATAATAAGGCTGAACGGAAAGCGAGAGCGAAGCGAAGTCGCCCGCTGAACCGCTTGGGCGAACTTCCGCTTTTACGCTCTCTCGTATTTTTCCGTATATATTGCCGTATATTTTATCTGTTTTAGTGTTTTTCCGTAACCTCCGAACATTGCTTTTTCGGGGGCGCAGGTTAGCATAGTTCCTCGCATAAGTCAACGGTCGTAAAATCGTCTGTTTTGTTTGTTTATGATTATCTGATTTTATCCGACAAACAATTTTTTCAATATAATTATCGGTAACTGTTTTATTAAAATCAGTCTTTTTGTTCTTCCCGTACAGAAGAATCTTCGGTTTTTTGTTCGGTCGGCATTTGGGCTTTATCGGTTCTCTTTTTAAAGAAAGATATCGCGGCACAAACCGCAAAAACCACTATTTTGGCAATATTCGTAATATTACTCATAATGTCATAAGCAGAATAAGCTTTAGACGAATAATAATTATCCGCCATGCCTCCGATATTGTTGTAAAGCGACAAAAACATCGATACTGCGGTAAAAATCAGCGTAACGATTAAAACTTTTTTGGAAGTATTTTTAAGTTCTTCGTCATCTGACTTCACAATCATATAGCCGCCTACCAACGCAAATGCCACAATATTGAGATAACCGCATAACCACACAAACAATGCCTTCCATCTTGTTGTCCAACCCTCTTTCATGATAAACCTCCTTTAAACACCTTTATATGAAAAATACAAACACAAATAAACATCTTCGCATATTTCCTTAAAACCGTCATAGTGACTTTTATCTTTAAGTTGTTTAACCTTTATTTCAAGTCTGTGTCTGTAAACCTGTCCTTTTTCAAGCCATGGTATACCGAATGATTCCCATTCTTGGGTTAAGTCATTATAAAGCTTATAATAAAATTTAATTAAATAATCATTTTCATTAAGTAATTTTTCTTCTGGCTCCAGAAGTGTATCTCCTCCCGGTACTTTAACAAAAAACTTCCAAGTATAAGGAAAAACCGGTTCTCTTACCCCTGCGGGAACTTCAATTGGCGTATCTCCAAGTGAAAATATTATACTGTCTCCTTCGGCTTCGTTACTTCTGGCTATTTCTTTTCCGTCTCCGTCGTATACCATTACATAAAGATCATACACAATAGGCTTATTGCCGCAGCCCGTAACAGGCATTGCAACTGCCAATATTAAGTTCATTATTAAAATTATTTTGATTAGTTTTTTAGCATCACATTCCTCTCCTGACTTTTATGTATGTTATCTTTTCCTTTAACAATTTTCTCTGTTTTTCTACAATTTCTTTACTTCCCCCTTATTTAAGTAAAAATATTAACATTTTTTGTCTTTATTTATACAAAAACTACTATCAATGTCTCTACTATTCAGCTAATACAATATTTACTTCCATTTGGGCAAAAAAGCCTTTGTGATCTTCTTCCTTTGTCTTATAAAAAGAATAGTAAAATACTAAGTTTTTATAATTTTCTTCCTTTGTCCCGCTACTATTTGTTTTTATGTTTCTGACATATCCTTTCCCCGGTGTATCGGGAACATGTTTCTTGGCTATTACGATATTATTTCCTACAACAATTTTAATTTCAGGTTGCTTCTCCGAAAATTCATCTTTACTATATTTATATCCCGTAAATCTGACCTTGGTCGCTTCTCTTTTGTCATCCCATTTTATTAAATTCGTCGTAATTTGCCCCTGGTCGGTATCGTCGACGTATATCGTCACTTGTATGTTTTCGGGCTCTTTATACCAGCTGCGTTTTGCCTGAATACGCGGTATTCCCCACACTACGAAAATTATGCCTGCAAGCAATAATATCGCCAACGTTATCGCCACAAACCTCTTGGTTAAAACCTTTTGCCTTTCTCCCATTTCTTTACTCCTGCCCAAAATTAAAATGTTTTAGTAAAAAATACAATTTACAGTAAAAGTAACTGTATATATGATAACATAAAATTCAATAAATTTCAACATGAATATAAAATTTTAATTAAAACCGTTTTATAAAGCATAATATTTGTACAAAAAAAGGACGACGCATAATTGCGCCGCCCGACTTAATTATTAATTTTTTAAGCCAATCGGAATTAAAAATTATTATTAAACAACAGTTTACGCTTTGGGAACAACTATTTCCATATCCGAATCGGGATAGCTGCAGCAAGGATGGATATAGCCGAATTTACTGTCCGCAAGACGGCGTTTATCGGCACCGGCAAGGGAAAACTTACCCGAAACAAGCCTGCTGTGGCAAAAGCCGCAACCGCCCGCCCTGCACTTTGACGGGGCGTTTATGCCTGCGCGTTCCATGGCGGTAAGCACGGTTTCGGTGCTGAGCGCTTTAATCTCGTATTTATCGAATCCGATATGAACGGTAAGTTTGTACTCCGTTTCCTTTACGTCGCGCACGCCCACGCAGTTGGCTTCCTTTTTGACCCTTTTAAGCGGCAGATTGAATTCCTTAAGTTCCTTATCGAGGAAAGAGTACATGGCCTGGGGTCCGCACATCATGACGGTGAAGTCGCCCGAAACGTATTTTTTGATGATATCGGCGCTGATAAAGCCGTGCTCGAACCCGTCTTTCTTTTCGTCGCTTAGCACGTAAACCACTTTGATTTTATCCGAAGCAAGCGCGTCGAGTTCGGATTTGAAAATAATGTCTTTTTCGGTTTTTGCGCCGTACAAAATCGTCATCGAAAAATCCGAAGTACCGTCCTTAATCGATTGCGCCATGCTGTAAAAAGGCGTAATTCCGCTGCCGCCTGCAATAGCAAGCACGTTTTTACTGTCCTTAACGGGCTCGAAACAGAACTCGCCCGACGGGTCGCCCAGCGTGAAAACGTCGCCGACTACGGCTTTATCGAACAAATAGCCGCTGAAAAATCCGCATTTTTTTACAGTGACGGCGACCTGTTTGTTTAACGCCGCTTTGGGTGCGGAAGAAATCGCATAGGGACGCGCGACATAGCTGTCACCCACTTTACACCCCACGGTAAGGTATTGTCCCGCACGGAAATAGAAAGGTTTTTCCGCCTCGAAAACATAGGTTTTTGTGTCAGAGGTATTCTGTACGATTTCCTTAAGCGTGGCGTTGAAATACCCGGGATGAATGATTTTCGCGGTTTCGTTTACTCTGTAAGATTGAGGAAGCGGCTTTTCGGAGCCTTCCGCCAGTTTTTCGCGGCGATTGGGTACCAGTTTTTTGAATCTTAACAAATCCAAAAAGCCGAATATCTGTTTTTTAAATACGAACTTCATATTTTAACCCTCCCTTTTGATATCGCCGACGGTCTGTCTTCCGGATATATCGCCCGAAAAATACGCGCTGGAATAGCCCGACAAACGCATCGAATAGCCGCCCGCGAACCTTAGCCCGCGGACATACTTGTCCTCGTCCATCATAAGCAATCTGGGCATAAGGCCGTCCCAGTACTGCGATTCGTATCCGTAAATAACGCCCTCGGGATGACCGCAGTAACGCGCGTAAGTAAGCGGAGTCGCAACCGAAATTTCCTCGATGCTGTCGCGGATTTTTGCGCCCGTATCCTTTTCAAAGCGGTCAATCATCATATTGGCGACTTTGTCTTTGGTTTTGAAATAATCTTCGGGTTTAACGTTGCCCCAGTCGTCGGACATATAAAGCGTGGTGAAATACATCATGCAGGTGCCCTCAGGCGAGCATTCGGGATAAGCGCGGTTAAGGCACACCGTAGCCTGAGCGGTGTTATCGGCAATGGTTTTCATTCTTTCGTACTGAACTACGCTGTCGCTTGTATCGTAAAGAAAATAGTTGTGGTTTTCGACGCCCAACTCGTCTGCGGTTTTGTTAAGCCCCAAAAACATGGTAAACCCGCGGCCGGCGAATTTCCTTGCGTTGGTGGCGCGCACGATTTTCTGCGATACCGAATCCATCATCTTTCCGTACACAAGATGAGGCGCGCAATTTGCCACAACGTGTCTTGTCGCAATTTCCGTACCGTCGTCAAGCACTACGCCCGCGACGCCGCCGTCCGATTTATCCTGCAATAATTTTACCGCCTCCGTGTTGAAAAGCACTTCTCCGCCTAGTTCCAGAATTCTGTCCACAAGAGCGAGAGAAATCTCGTGCGAGCGCATTTTGGGCATACTTGCGCCGCGTCTGATATATCTGTTAACCATGGAGGCGTAATGCACGAAACTCATATCGTCAAGGTTTGCGCCGAGATAGCACCAATAGGCGCTTAAAATATCTATTGCCTTTTTGGGCATTTTGATCGTTTTAAGCACTTCATTGACGGAGTAAGAGCCGCACCTCACGAAATTACCGTACTTACTTACCATAACTTTCGAATCCGTTTTGCCGTTTACGGAACTTGAATATGCCTGGGCAAGACGCACCTCTTCGGCAAGGTCGAAAAATTTACGCATGGATTTTTCGCTTCCGGGAACGTAAAACGCCATCTTTTTGATAAAATCATCCACACCGAAAGGCATGGTAGCGTCCAGCTTTTCGGATTTTACTATAACCCTGTAAGCTTCGGGTATCTGCAGCCACTCGATTTTGTCCGTAACTCCTAAAGAGTCGAAAAGATCACGCACGTCGCCCGCGTTGTCTTTTGTACCGAAGTCGTTAAGCTCATGCAGCGACGCCTCGAATTCAAATCTGCCTCTTCTGAAACTTGTGGCAAATCCTCCCGGAAGATTATGTTTTTCCACCAGAAGCACTTTCGCACCGCCTTGCAGCAGCCTTATCGCCGCAACCAGACCGCCGTTGCCCGCGCCAATTACGACCGCATCGTATTTTTTCATTGCACCCTCCTTAATTTTATTTTTATATATAAGCCGCAATTTTAACCAAACTGTTTGCTTTAATGATATTTAACAAAAAAACCGATTAAAAACACAAAGTACTTTAACTTATTTGCCGATGAAATAAAACACGGTTTTTATACATGATAACATACTTTTTAAAAAATTGCAATTATTATGCTTAAAAACCGGTTTTTTGTAAAATATACAATTGATTTTTCATAAAAAAACTTAAAAAAATACAAAAATTTCGTATTTTCATTTTAACGTATAAATTTGTCATTATACGCAATCGGTCAGCCTGATTTTTACGGCTGTTTTTTGTCTTTCGTTTCGCTGTTCTTTACGTCGAAAACAGGCACAAAGCCTTCGTCATCGGCTTTTTCCCCGTCACTTAAAGACTTTCGGGCTTTCATATCTTCCTCTATCTTCTTTTTTTCTTTCAAAGTCTGACGCAATACCTTTACAAAAGTAAATACAAGCACGGTCATAGTCACGGCTATTAAAGCAAGCGTGATATAGAAAAAAACGTCCGAAGACGAAACGGACAATATAATTTTCATAAAATCTCCTTATCTGTTTCCCGTTTTCCAGATTATACTTTTTAAAATTACTTTTGTCAACGGCTTTGATTTTCGGTTTTATTTCCATTTTGACTTTGTTGTATCGCTTGTTTCATTGTAAAGCTGATTTTGTATAGTTGGTTGCCGACCAAACGCTTGACAATCGGGCAGAAATAATTTTACAATCAAAAAAGTTTTATTTGCAATATACTGCTATCTTTTTTTTACATGACCGCATTACATGGGAGCGATATAAAATGAGAAGTTATTTCACAATTAATTCCCCCGTGGGCAATTTAACGCTTACCGATGAGGACAATCGCCTTACGGGGCTGTCGTTCGGTGCCATAGCGCCCTTTGGCGCCACTAACAGAATTACCCCTATTATAGAGGAAACCGCAAATCAGCTTAAACAATATTTTGAAGGCGCGCGTAAAAAATTCGATATCCCGATTTCGTTTAAAACCGTTTCCCGTTTCAGCAGCGAAGTTCTTAAATTCCTGCTTACCGTGCCTTACGGCGAAACGGCGACTTATTCAGATGCGGCGGCGTTTGCGGGACAGGCAAAAGCCGTAAGGGCGGCAGGACGCGCGATAAGCCGAAACCCGATTGCAATCATAATACCCTGCCACAGAATAATAGGTAAAAACGGCTCTTTGACGGGGTTTAACGGAGGTTTGGAAATTAAAAAATTTTTACTGACACTGGAAGGCATACCTTTTATCTGACGGTATTTTTCGAAGAGTTTATTACGCTTTCTCCTTTTTCCCCTGTTCTCTTTTTATAAATTTTTTTGAAGCGCTTTTAACGCGCTTTTTTTTGTTTATCGTTTAAATCTTAAACATAATCGCATTTTGATAACAACGTTTTGATCTCAGGAATAAAATGGTGTAGGCACATAAGCCAATTTATTCACAGGAGTCATAAAACCATGTTCAGTTTTTTCAATTGCGGCCGTTTCGGATGCGGTTGCAATCAAGGCAACGCTTCGTGCGGACAGGATCCGTGCCGTCCTAATCCGTGCCCGCCAAACCACGGTTGCTGTTGCCCGGGTCCCATCGGGCCTACGGGTCCCACAGGCCCCGGCGGAGGTCCTACGGGTCCGACGGGCCCCACGGGAGCCACCGGTCCCCAAGGTCCTCAGGGCTTGCAGGGAGTTCAGGGACCCATAGGTCCAACAGGGCCTCAAGGTCCTCAGGGCTTGCAAGGTGTTCAAGGCGCAGCGGGAGCAACCGGCCCCACCGGGCCCACGGGAGCTACCGGTCCCACGGGAGCC